>Ga0255346_1000073_pt1 | contig 177252 bp, 152 predicted proteins | sample wastewater_treat_FD_194410 | JGI IMG/M metagenome (GOLD analysis project Ga0255346, IMG submission 194410) | Wastewater microbial communities from Lulu Island WWTP, Vancouver, Canada - plant22 | ecosystem: Engineered > WWTP > Wastewater > Unclassified | place: Canada: Vancouver, British...
ATGTGGGCGGCACGCTGACCATTCCCAACACCGGAATTGAAATAGGTGTTTACTCCGGAACCTATAATGTAACCTTTGCTTACCAATAAGAAAAGATGCAACCCTTAATATAGGGTATAACATAAGGAACGCTTCTCCCTTGCAGAGAAGCGTTTTTTGATAAAATAAATGACGGAATCATCACTGATCTTTCCCGAATTAATAATCTCTTTCCCGTAAATCTGTTACGTTTTAATTTTTTCTTATATTTGTGTTTATTGTCAACGTATAAATTAAGGGATCATGCATAAATCTGGAAAACTTTTCTTTTTGCTGGTATTTTTCATTTTTACCGGCTCCTTAATGCCCCGGGCATTTGCCCAGGGGAATTTGCTTGTCACCCCACGGCGTGTGGTGTTTGACGGATCCCGCAGGGTAATGGAATTGAACCTGGCCAATACAGGACAAGACACGGCCCGTTATAATATTTCTTTCATCCAGTACAGGATGACCACAGAAGGAACTTTTGAAGAAATTACAGAACCAGATCCCGGTCAATTTTTTGCCGATAAGCACCTTCGTTTTTTCCCGCGTTCAGTGACCCTGGCACCCAATGAAGCCCAGACGGTCCGTATGCAGGTGGTGGGAAGGGAAAATCTGGCACCGGGCGAATACCGTTCCCACGTATATTTTCGCGCTGTCCCCAATGAAGTGGCCTTGGGCGAGGAAGATCCCAACCGTGACACCACCTCGGTTAGTGTCCGGCTGATACCCATTTTTGGAATCACCATCCCGGTTATCATCCGCGTGGGAGATTCCGCCACAGAGGTGTACCTTTCAGACTTGGCCTTGGAAAAGGGTGATAATGAAGCTCTTTATCTCAAAATGAGTTTCAACCGATCAGGAAACATGTCTGTATACGGGGACCTGAATGTCACCCATGTCGCACCCAATGGAACGGAGACCCGGGTAGGCGTAGTCAATGGTATAGCTGTATACACCCCAAATACTATAAGGAATTTTCGCATAGCACTTGATAATCAGTCCGGGGTGGATTTCAGCTCGGGCAAATTACTGATAACATATACTGCCCAATCGGACGTCAGGCCGGAGACATACGCTACAGCACAACTGGAGTTGCCCTGAAAAGCTTTAACCAGGTTTTATGAAATGTAAATACATCTTGCAGGTTTTTCTGTTTCTGTTAGCAGCACAGACAGTCAAGGCTCAACCAAGTGACTTGCAGATTGATATCCTTAATAATTTCAATTTTGGCAAAGTAGCAGTTACAGGTTGGTCAGGTTCTGTATCAATAGAGGTAGCCAACGGGGTTTTTAACCGTGTGGCGACAGGGTCGGTGGAGCTTAAAGATATGGGTAATTATAGTCCTGCAACGATAAAGTTTTCCTCCAGCAGTAAAAATTTCAATGTAACACAGCTCATTCTTCCGGGTGAAGTAACCCTTACCAGGCAAGGCGGCAGTCAGACCAGGACGATTTATAGTATTACAGCATGGCCTCCTCCCCCATATTATAGCATAAAAAAAGGGATTACCGTGTATATGGGTGGAACCATACAGCTTGCCGATTACCAGGCCAATCCCGGGGGAATTTATTCAGGGAACCTTAGTTTCACCGTTGTTTACGAATAACCGTACCTCCAGCCTCCGTCATCTACGCTCTCTTATAATAGCCAGAATGAAGAAAACGTGCTTGTTTATCTTGTGTTCTCTTTGTATCCTGCAGGCAGCAGGTCAATACCGCACCCCAACAGACCCGAAACCTTCCGGGCTCCGTGTTTTTACAACCCGCGGGGAATCATTCACATTGTGGCTGGATGGATTTGCTGACCTGGACGGCAGTTATTTCTTCGGATATTATGAAGATTATGATTCCATACCGAACGGAGGAACCGTACGCAATGCGCGCCTGGGGTTGAGAGCAGAAGTGGCAGATGGCTGGACTGGCGTTTTCGAGGCGGATTTTTCCAGGCTCAAACCCCGCATCACCGAAGCTTATATTCAGTATTCCGGTATCCGTAATCTGAATATAACAGCAGGACATTTTGAAAGCCTCTTTTCCATGGAAGGCGCTGTCCGGCCCCGGGAACAGGCTTTCCAAGAAAAACCCATGGTAATATCGGCTATGGTCCCGGTGGATCTCCTGGGTATCCAGGTCAGCACCAACCAGTACTGGTTTTTAGGCTCTCTGGGAGTTTCCTTTGACAAGACAAGTTACCAGCGGCAGAATCCCGAAGCGGATTCCATACTGACCACATCCTTTGACTCGCGTACGGTTATAGCAAAAGTTGTTGCCATGCCCTTTGTGAACAACAAGAACGTGGGACTCCATATTGGCGTGGCTGCATCCTATAAATTTCCCGCAAAGGACCCGGTTTCCGGATCATATCCGTTCATACGCTACCGCCAGGGTAATGTTGCGTATATCAACCGGAACCAATACCTGGATACCTATGTTATCAAAAACATAAAAAGCCAATACCTTTTCAACGGACAGGCAGGCTTTTACTACAAAGGCCTGCGGCTACAGGGAGAATATCTTTACAATATGACCAACCTGGCAAAGCCTCTCTCGGGTGTTGAAGGTCCGGTATCTGTGTTGCATTTCAAAGGGTTTTATGCCCAGGCCGGGATGTTGCTCTTTGGCGGCAGGCAACGCTACGATAACACGACCGGCCTGTTCATGAATCCTTCGCGGGGGCGTAAATGGGGAGACGTGGAATTGCTGGCCCGGTACGATCACCTGGACTTGAATTATGATCCCATAAAAGGAGGCGCCTCACAAAACTATACGGCCGGCATCAACTATTATATAAACGACCATGTGAAACTCATGGTCAATTACATCTACACCGACAATGACCGGTACGCCAATGGGGCGGGACAATTCCTCATAGGGCATGACGCTTACGGATACCCTTCAAAGGACTATTCTCAGATTATTGAAGTCGCGAGGAAGGCAGGGGTTGATTTCCACACCGTTTCCCTGCGTTTTGAATTGACTTTTTAACCTACCGGTTATAATTCACAAGCCAGTATGTCCCCGCTCAGTAAAAGTAGGGAAATTTCACAGATCTTGATATTGTACTCCACTGTGGAAAGGCGTTCTTCCGATTGCAGCAGGCTCAGCTGGGCTTCCCGTAGTTCAATTCCGGACAATTCCCTCAGCCGGTAGCGCTCCATGGCAATATCAAAATTGCCGCGGGCTACCTGCAGGTTGCTTTTTTCAATTTTCCACAAATTCAGGTTGTTGTCGTAGGCCATCCACAGGCTTGACAGATTTGCCTGCAGGGTAGTTTCCATTTCTTCCTGGCACAGACGGCTATTCTCTATGCTCAAGCGTGCATTGGCCTGTTCCCTGCGGCGGTTCCCGGCATCATAAATGGCAAAGCCCATAGAAGCACCCAGGGTTGGACCAAACTGGTTGTTCCTGTCATAAGTGCTGTTCGTGTACCAGTACTGACGGTACCCATACCCGGCATTGAGCCGCAGGTAAGGGTAATTACGGCCCTGTACCCGCTTAAGGTCCAGTTCCGATATGGTTCTGTCGCTTATTGACTTAAGCAGCGTCGTGTTGTTTTTGAGCGTATTGTGCCACAACTGGTCTTTGTCCAGGTAAAGGTTCAGTTTGATGGACGTGTCTGCCGGGATGGTATTTCTTTCCACATCATCCAGGGCAAGCAGTTCGTTCAGCTTGATGATGGATCTGTTAACCAGCTCTGCCTGGGCCAGGTAATCCGAAGTGTCGGCATTGTAATCCACCTGTGCCTGCTGGTAATCCAGACCGGAAGAGGCCCCTATGTGAAAGCTTTCCTGTACTATGCGCAGCCTTTCGCGGGATAGGGTTACGCTCTGACGCAGGTTGTCCAGCCGTACCTTTTGTCTTATCAGGAGGTAATATTCAGAAGCCACAGAAGCCACAAAATCTTCCAGAGTCAGGCGCATATCCAGTTCTCCTTTGATCTTCAGTTCCTGAAGCTTCTGATAATTGGCCCGGATTGCGAAGCCGTCAAAGAGGGTCCAGTTCATATCCACACCCGCCTGGATGTTGTTGTTCAGGGACGAAGCCGAGACCTGTTCTCCATCAGGATAGTAGTACCTGTTGTTGTAATACGTTCCTCCGTAGGAAGCACTCAAGTCCAGGGTGGGAAGCTGTCCTGCATTTCCCCTGGTGGCATTGTTGACAGCCTGTTGTTCCACATTACGCATGATGCGTACCGAATAATTGTTCTGAAGGCCGGTCTCAATACATTCTTTGAGCGTAATATGATAACCCGGCCTGTCCTGGTCCATAGACCCATTAACCGTGGCCGTGATGGCGGTTCCGTGAACCGCCACGGCCAGGACAATCACGAACCTAACAATCATGACCTTTTTGTTTTATATTTTTCTTCATTCTATCGGTGGCAATATAACCGTACATGGCCGGGACTATGAACAAGGTCATCAGCGTCGAGAAGGTCAGTCCGCCGGTAACCGCAATACCCATGGCGATCCTTCCGTTTGCCCCTTCGCCGGTAGCAAAGACAAGAGGTAGCAAACCCAGCACTGTGGTAATACTGGTCATCAGTACAGGACGCAGGCGTTGTGCAGCGGCTGCAATGATGGATTCCGTTTTCTTGATGCCTGCCGCCTGTTTCTGGTTGGCGAATTCCACAATCAGGATCCCGTTCTTTGCCACCAGTCCAATGAGCATGATCAGGCCAATCTGGCTGAAGATGTTCATGGTCTGGCCTGTCCAGTGCATCAGTGCCAGTCCTCCGGCCAGGGCAAGGGGTACGGTAAACATGACTGTGAGCGGATCCTTGAAGCTTTCAAACTGGGCTGCAAGAACCAGGAAAATCAACACCAGGGCCAGGCCCATGGCAAAGATCAGGCTCGAGGCGCTTTCCTGGAATTCCTTGGATTCTCCGGAGAGTGCGGTGCGAAAACTATCGTCCAGCACCTGTGCGGCAATCCGGTCCATTTCGTCCAGCCCGTCCCCTATGGTATACCCCTGGTTCAACCCGGAGGAAATGGTGGCCGACACAAAACGGTTGTACCGGTAGAGCTGGGGAGGGGCAACGTCTTCTTTTAAAGTGACCAGGTTGTCCAATTGTATCATTTGCCCGTTGTCGCTCCGTACAAAAACAGATTTCAGGTCTGCCGGCATATTGCGCTGCTGGCGGTTGATTTCTCCCAGGATCTGGTATTGTTTCCCGTTCATGTAGAAATAGCCCATGCGCTGGCCGCTCAGGGCATACTGCAGTGTCTGTGCTATGTTGCGGGCACTTACCCCCATGGAATTGGCCTTGTCCCGGTCAATGTTTATGCGCAGTTCCGGTTTGGTGAATTTCAGGTTCACATCGGCCATTCTCAATACCGGGCTGTTATCTACCTCTTCCATGAACCGGGGTAGCACTTCCTGCAATTTTTCAATCGTAGGAGCCTGCAGAACGTATTGCACGGGCATCCCTCCGCGGCGGCCCCCGAAAGTGGAGGTTTGCTGCACAATAACACGGGCACGGCTTTCCCGGATTACCTGTTGGGTAACCGCCTCGGCAATCTCCATCTGGCTGCGCTCCCTCTGATCGATATCGGGAAGCATAACGGTAACAAAACCGCTTCCGGTCGATGAACGCGATGTAAGGGCTTTCCTTTCATAAGCAATGGAATCTGCCTGGCTGGCAACCTGGTCTGTTATGTCCCGTACATATTCAAAAGTACTTCCTTCCTGTCCGGTCACCCGTACAGTAAACTGTGACCGGTCTTCCATAGGGGAGAGTTCGGAAGGTATGGCTGTCCAGTACAGGATGATGGCCGCAAAAAGGAGAACAACCAGTGGAATGGACACCCATTTTACTTTTATAAAAGCGGTAAGCCACCGGGTATACCCGTTTGTCATACCATTAAAAAAGGGCTCTGTCTTCCTGTAAAACCATCCTTTACTATCCCTTTTTTTGAGGATCTTTGTGGCCAGCATGGGGGTAAAGGTTAGCGCAACAATAGAAGAAATGGTAACAGATCCTGCAATCACAATGCTGAATTCACGAAACAAACGGCCAGTCATGCCTTCCATAAAAACAATGGGCAGGAATACGGCAACCAGGGTAATAGTAGTGGAGACCACTGCAAAAAAGATCTCTTTGGACCCTTCTATGCCGGCTTCTACCGGGGTCATGCCCCGTTCCACGCGAATGTATATGTTTTCCGTAACCACAATGGCATCGTCCACCACCAATCCCACAGACAGCACTACGGCCAGCATGGACAGCACATTTATGGAGAATCCGGCCAGGTACATAACAAAGAAAGCCCCTACCAGGGAAACGGGTATGACCACTACGGGCACCAGGGTGACGCGCCAGTCGCGCAGAAAAATGAATATGACCAGAACCACCAGGAAAAACGCTATGAATATGGTGTCACGTACTTCCTTGATCGAGGCACGGATATATTGTGTATTGTCGTAAAGGACATCAACCGACACATCCTCCGGAAGGTCTTTTTTCATCTGCCTGATACGCTCAATGGCCTGGTCTGCAATCATGATATGATTGGCTCCGGGCTGCGGAATGATGACCACCACCACCATGGGTACCCCGTCCTTGCGAAAAGCACTCCGAGTGTCCTCGGGTCCCAGCTCGGCCCGTCCTACGTCCTGAAAGCGGACAATGCGTCCCCTGTCCTGCTTAATGATCAGGTTGTTGAATTCATGAGGCGTGGTCATCAGCCCCAGGGTGCGGATGGAAAGTTCCATTTTGTCCCCTTCAATCCTTCCTGCAGGCAGTTCAACATTTTCCCGGTCCACAGCGTTTTTCACGTCCAGGGGGGTTACCCCGTACCCGGCCATCCGGGCCGGATCCAGCCACAGGCGCATGGAATAGCGTTTTTCTCCCCAGATACTTACCCCGCTTACATCCTGTATGGTTTGCAATTGCTCTTTGACCGTAAGGTCGGCAATTTCGCTCACTTCCATCAGGGACCGGATGTCGCTATGAACGCTTATCTGCATGATGGGCGTGGCGTCTGCATCTGCTTTTGAAACGGTGGGCGGATCACAGTCCCTGGGTAAAAAGCGCTGCGCCCGCGAGACCTTGTCCCGGACATCATTGGCCGCTGTTTCCAGGTCCACGCTCAATTCAAATTCAGCCGTTATGCGGGAACTCCCCTGGCTGCTCACACTGCTCAGGGAACGAATCCCGGGAATGCCGTTGATGTTCTGTTCCAGGGGCTCTGTGATCTGGTTCATGATCACATCGGCGTTGGCTCCCGGATAGCTTGTATTTACGGTAATTATGGGCTGGTCTACGCTGGGGTATTCCCTGGTCCCCAGGAAGGTGTAGCCTATCAGCCCGAACAGGGTGATGATCAGAACAGTAACCGTTGCCAGGACTGGCCTTTTTATACTGAGTTCGGAAATATTCATAAACTCCCCTCTCCTTCTGTGAGCTGGTCAATGATCACATCAAGGCCGCTGCGCAGCTGCATGACCCCGGATGTGATCAGGGTATCCCCTGCCTTGACACCGGTAAGGGCCTGAACCCTGCTTTCGGTTCGTAATCCGGCAACAATGGTGACGGGTTGTGCTTTGCCGCTCCTGTAAACGTATACCAGGTTTTCTCCCATTTCGGGAATGATGGCCTCGGCCGGAACAGAAACGGCATTGGGAATTTCTTCCTTCAGTATCCTGACCGAGACATACCGCCCCGGGACCAGCTGGTTGCCCGTGTTGGCGTACAGTGCCCGTACTGTAAGGGTACGCGTCTCTCTGTTTATCCCCGATTCCACGGCGTAAACACTGGCCCTGAAAGTCCTTTCCAGCCCCTGGTTGTCTGCCAGGGTAAATTCAACGGGGGTGCCTCTTTTAATATCCAGGGCATACGTTTCGGGAACAAAAAATTCTATTTTCAATTCCGAGACTTTCGCCAGGGTGGCGATTTTTGTCCCGGGCGAAGCAAAAGCCCCTTCGCTCAGCTGCCGCAGCCCTATGATCCCGTCAAAGGGCGCCTTCAGTTCAGTCTGTGCAATCTGCGCTTTTACCAGTTCTATGTCTGCCTGCAGTTTGTTGTAGTCTGTGCGTACCGATTCAAAAGCCTCCTGGCTTACGGCATCGCGTTCCAGGAGCGTTTGTTGACGGTATACCCTGTCCTGTGCGAGTTTCACCTGTGCCTCGAGTTTTTTGAGTTGCGCCTGGAGCGGGGCGTCGTTGATTTTGGCCAGGACAGTGCCTTTGGTAACATAAGCCCCTTCCTGGAAATGAATGTCCACTACCTTACCTGAAGTTTCAAAGGTCAGATCCACTTCTTCTGCCGGCAGGATATCCCCTGTGGTTACCGTGTAATCAGACATGGGATGGGTGGTGAGCACTTCTGCATTCACGTTCAGAACCCGCTGACGCAACCCTTCCCTGCCTGGAACAACTCCGGATTCATTTTTAGAGAAAATCTTCCTGATGGTGGGAAAGAAAACAAGGCCGCCCAGCAATAGAAATACAAGAGCTACCAGGATCCATCGTGTACGTTTTGACATGTTCGTTTGTTCTTAATTGAATTGGGAAACAATGACTTGTTCTTTGACTCAGGTTCACTTCCAAAGTTTAAAAGGGGGGGATGATCAGTGCCAGAATCATGGCAAGAGCCCAAAATCGAATACCTGGAATGCTCAACGTATGATTTTTTTCAGCAGGTATAGAGCTATCATGAAAACATCTGCCGAATAGGCCAGACAAAGTATTGCCAGGACCTGGAAACGGGTTTGGAATAAGAAGGGGGAAAATACCATAAAAGGAATGGTTGCAAGGAATAACGCTATGGTGATGATCAAAAAAATCAAAGGGATGGTTTTATTGCGGGCCATGTAAAGTTTACTCGCAATAAAACACTCGATACCCAGGCCCAATGCCATACCAAGTGCAGCGATCTTCACCGTGTACATTTCCAGGTATTGCCTGAAAAATAGTAAAAACACGGCAAAGAGGAGGGAAAATACACCTATGTATATGAGAAACCCGAGGGATTTATTGTCCTTATGGTTTATCTTGCTTACACCCCATACCATAAAAGTGGCTTCTCCTCCCATAATAAATAAAATAGCCAACAATAAGATCTGAAACTGGGGATTTGCGTACAGAAGAAGCAGCGCCAAGGCAATGCCTATTAATCCTCCCAGCATACTGACTAACACAATTCGTTTGTCTGGAATAATCATAATGTAAAGGTTATGAACTGAAACAAATGTAAAGATTTTTTATCTTTATCTAAGCATATTCAAAAAACGCTTATTTTCACATTCCAATCCATTCATACCTGAATCCATAAACCTATGAAGAAACACAAATTGTCCGTGCCGGATCCTTTGATCCTTGCCCTGGGCCTGACAGGACTTACCATAATCCTTGCCCTTGTTTTTGGTGACGCACTGCGGCCCAGACTGGCCAGAGTGGCCGATGTGCTGGTATGCTGGACCGAAGGATTCTGGGAACTGCTGGCATTTTCCATGCAAATGGTACTTATCCTGCTGCTGGGATACATGCTGGCCCTGTCCCCTGCCCTGGACTGTCTTTCTTCCCGGCTGAGCGGGCTGGCGCGGAATCCGGTTTGCGGAACAGTTCTTGTGACGGTCATCTCGTTGCTTTTCGGCTGGCTTAACTGGGGCCTCGCCCTGGTTTTCGGAGCCATTCTGGTCAAGAAGATCGCCGAGCAAGCCATCCGTACCGGCTCTGCCATTAATTACCCCCTGCTGGGAGCCTGGTCTGTTCCGCTATCCTGCACAGGATTAAAAGCCGAGTTCCTTTTCTATGGGAGCCAGGGCCGCCAGGGCCAGGGAGACAAACTCATCCAGGGAAATGCCCATCTGCTCGCATTCCAGGATTGTATTGCGGTTAACCGATGCCGCGAAGATCTTTTCTTTCATGCGTTTTGTAACCGACTTTGTCTTGACACTGGATATCTTTTTGTCCGGATAGACCAGTGCCACGGCAAAGATGAGCCCTGTTACCGTCTCTCCGGCTGCCAGGGCGTGATGGAACAAAGTAGAGCGCTTTCTGCTTCCGGTGGCTTTTTCATTATGCATGCCAATGGCATCAAGCACATCTGCCGGCAGGTCCTCATCCTGCAGCATAAGTGCTCCTTCCGGGCCGTGCCTCAACGGGTGGGACCCGGTAATTTCCACATCAATATCGTGTAACAACCCGGCCATGCCCCAGACGTCTTCATCGTGCCCGAACCTGCATGCCAGGGCCCTGAGAACGGCTTCGGAAGCAAGGCTATGGGCAATCATTTTGGGATTGGTAATGTGGCGGTGGAGCAGATCCAGGTAGTATTCGCGGGATTTCATATTGTACGGTCGTATTATTCGGTTGGAAAATAATAAAGCAATAAAATGACGTGATAAAGATACAAAAGTATTGACAGGATTCACGTATCATTTTTTTTCATATATTTACTAATTGTTAATCAACTCAATGAAAGCATTATGAAGAATCTGATCATTGCATCTGTTTTATTTGCCTTTCCCCTGTGCCTTGCCGCACAAACAAATTTTGACCATATCAAAATATCGGGAAGGCAGGGAGAGTACATAACTGTTTTAAATGTTTCATCCACCACCATCGAATACGAAAATTCGTTTGGTGTGAAAAAAAATATCCCTGTAAACGAGGTAGAATTTTTGGAGTACGACGGCAAAGTGGTTTATTATAATTACAGGAAAAATGACCACGACATCTATGATGAATACCTGCAACGGATATCACGCCGGGACCCGGAAAAATTGCTGGAAAAAGGTGCCAAGGTTTTTGTACCGCTCATTTACGGGGAAAGCCGCTGGGAGATCATGGGTTGCATCAACACCCGCAAAATGCTTGAAGAAGATCACAGTGATTTCTGGAAACTGGTCGATACCGAATACGAAGCCGAAATCATACTCTATTACGTGGTAAAATACGACGACGATGAAATTTATCACTATTATGTAATTGAAACACGTGATGGTGAAACAATCTACAAATCAGATGACGAAGAAATTGACGGAGGCTGGAGGGCCTCCTGGGATATAAGCCGGGAGCACGTAGAGGATCTGTTGGACAACATGATCAAGGATGTCGACTAAAAAAGGTGTCTTTTAGTTGTTGTACGCATTCCAGCTGCTCATTTCACCCATTGGCTTTCGTTTCTTTTCTTTCACTGGTGCTTCTGAATAGCCGAGTGAAATAATCAGCGGAATACGCCTTTTCCTGTTGATGTTCAATATTCCCCTGATCTTTTTTTCATCAAACCACCCGATGATACAGGTTCCCAGGCCGAGTTCAGCCGCCTGCAGGCAAAACTGGCCGACTGCCAGGCCCACATCATAATGACAGAAAATCTTGTCTTTTACCTTCCCGCCCAAAGAGGAAAACAGATTCTCTTTCTCCAGTACCACTACCACCATGACAGGCGCCTGGTACGTGAATTTGTTCATACCCAGACTGGCAGTACACTCCGCTACCCGGTTCTTCAGTTCCGGATCATCTACCACAATGAATTTCCAGGGCTGGGAGTTATTGGCCGAGGGAGCAAGCCGGGCCGCCTCAAGGCATGCAGTGATTTTTTCCCTTTCAACGCTCCGATCCGTGTATTGACGGACACTTTGGCGTAATTTGATTAATTCCGAAAATTCCATATACAAATATACTAACATAATTTTTTATTATTTTTATAGAGATTTTAACCTAATTAATTAATAATATGAAACATATTCTATTGACAGCACTGGCTATCCTGCTTGCTTCCGCAGCTTTTGCCCAGGTAGCTGATTCTACGGGAAAAGAACAGATCCGCTACAATCAGTACGGGGTGCCAGTTAACCGCAGACCGTTGTTTTCCGAAGAGCGCAACGGTGTCCTGGTATTTGAATCCAGGAATGAAGACTACAAGATCTGGTTTGACAGCCGGGTTCAGGTAGACGGGGCCGCATTCTTTGGGGAAAACAAAGATTACGATCCCATTGGTAACGGCGTTTCCATACGCCGGGCAAGGTTTGCCGTCAAAGCCCAGGTAACAAAAGACTGGTACGGAGAAGTTGACCTTGATTTTGCAAACGGTATTCTGGAACTCAAAGATGCCTACGTGATGTACAGTGGTATTAAAAACCTTGAGATCCAGGCTGGTAACTTTAAGGAAGGATTCTCCATGGAATCCACCACTACTTCGCGTTACCTGCCGTTCATGGAGCGGCCCATGGTGGTACAGACTTTTGCACCGTCCCGCCATATAGGTGCGCAGTTGAAAACCAACCTGAACTGGTTCATGGCCTCTGCCGGTGTATTCTTCCAGGCTGTGGAAGACGCCGAGATCCGCACCAACGTGGAAGACAACAATAAAGACTACGGACGCAACTCGGGCTATTCCGTGACGGCCAAAGTGGTTGCCATGCCTTTCTACCAGGATAGCAATAAAGGTTTGCACATAGGGCTGGCCGGTTCTTACAGGACACCCAAAGTTGATATGGCCCCGAGCGAATACGGCGGTGTCCGCTACAGCACACGCACAGCCACCTCCATCAACCGCAGAAAATACTTAGACACCGATGTCATCAGGGACGTTCATCACGACCTGCTCTACGGAGCCGAACTGGCTGCTTATTTCGGAGGATTGCGCATGCAGGGTGAATACATCGGAAATATTACCTCCCTGAACAACCCCGTGGCCACTGTCAACGGTGAAACTTCCCGTCTGTACTTCAGCGGATGGTATGCCCACGTGGGATATCTTCTCTTTGGAGGAAAACAACGCTACAACACCAATGACGGTGAATTTACTCAGCCTTCACGCGGACGTGACTGGGGTGACATAGAAATCCTGTTCCGCTACGATTACCTGACCCTGAACAGCGCCCCCATATACGGAGGTTCGGGACAGAACTATTCCGCAGGTTTGAATTACTATATAAACAACAACATCAAGATCATGCTTAATTATATGTATTCAGACCACGACCGCTTTGCAAACGGCAAGGGAAAACTGCTTGTGGGCCACGATGCCTCCGGAGCCCCCACTAAGGACTACACAAAAGTGGTTGATTCCCCTCGCACAGCCGGTGTTGATTATCATACCCTGTCGGTACGTTTTGAAATTGACTTTTAACCCTCAAAAAAAGAACAACTATGAAAAAGATACTTTTTGCGGCGCTTCTTCTGGTTGCAGGTTTCACGACCTCCTGTGTCAAGGACGACCTGTACGACGGGCCCGCATCCATTTCCAACCTTAAATTCAACCCCGAAGCCGTTACCCCTAAAGACGCAGTAACCGTTACTGCAACCATCACAGACCTGCGTAGCGTTTCCTCGGCTGTCCTGAAATATTCCATCGGCGGAGGCTCGGCCCAATCGGTAAACATGACTGCCTCGGGCGATGTATATTCCGGGATTATCCCCGCACAGGCCGACAAGGCAGTGGTGACTTTCCATGTCGAAGCCGTGAACGAAAAAGGATATATCGCCAAATCGGCCGATAAATCCTATACCGTCGCTGCTGTTGTTGTGGATTACTCCGGACTTTACCTGAACGAGCTGAACGGGAATGATAAATTCATGGAATTGCAGAACAGGGGAACCAAGGATATTCCCCTGGAAGGCGTTTATATTTGTAAAGACAGTGAGAATGATTCTCCTGTATGGATTTGCGACGATCGTGCACTTGCTCCGGGTCAGTTCCTGCTGCTCTATAGCGAAGACGTGCAGTCAACGCATCCGGAACAGCCCGAAGCCCTGATATTCCACAGCGGGCTCTCGGCCAAGAAGAATGTAAGAATCCAGCTGTTCAATCCGGCCGGTAGCAGCATTGACGATTTCAACCTTACGGCCATTGCCAAGACTGCCCCGGCATCCTATAGCCGCAATACCGATAAGAAATGGGCATACGCCCCGGCAACTCCCGGTGCCGCAAACCAGGAAAGTACAGATTATGTAACAGGGCTGCAATAGAACATTGCCAGTAAATATATGTCAAAAGAAAAAATGGAGATAGGCGCCATATCAAAGCCAAGATTCGAGTTCCGTTCCTTCGGGCAAAATTTTGACCGGGCGCATCAGCGTATGGCCAGACTGTCTGTCCCCGTTCCGGAAAAAGTGTGGGAGCGCAGCAGTGACGAGGTGTATATCATATCGGCAGCCAACGATATAAACAATACCAAGATCCGTGACGGCAAGATGGACATTAAAACCTACGTACAGACGGTACAGGGACTGGAACAATGGAATCCGCTCATGAAGGGAGAGTTCCCCATTTCCGCAAAGGTGCTCAGGGAGGAAGTGTTCCCTGCCTTCATGGTAGAGATGCCCCCGCTGACAAAAGATACCTATACCTACGACGAATTCATTGAAATGGTCCGGAAGCATCCCCTTTTGGCTGCCGTCAGAGTGCACAAACAACGTTTTGGCTATATGGTGAACGACACCATCTGCGAAGTGGGCAATGTCTTTGTCAATGGCGCCAAAGTGGTAACCATCAACTCGGAATCCACCGAGATTGAAGACATCCTGAAAACCATCAGGGAGGTGGGACTGGAAGGCGTTGAAAACATCAACTACCTGCAGGCCATCAAGCGCATAATAGGAATGAGTCCCAAACCTCTGGCAAACGAATGATATGGCACAGGAAATAGAACGCAAATTCTTGGTGGCTGGCCCGTATAAGCCGTTAGCCGTCAAGTCCACCCGCATTACCCAGGGTTACCTGAACTCTGTGCCTGAAAGGACAGTTAGGGTCAGGGTGAAAGGAGACAAGGGTTTCATAACGGTCAAGGGTATCGGCAACAAGAGCGGTGCCAGCCGTTATGAATGGGAAAAAGAAATCCCGGTGGAAGATGTCCGTTCGCTCCTTGAACTCTGCGAACCGGGTGTTATAGACAAAACGCGGTACCTGGTAAAGGCCGGGCCCCACACGTTTGAAGTGGATGAATTCTATGGAGAAAACGAGGGCCTCACTCTGGCCGAGATCGAGCTTGGTTCGGAAAACGAAGCTTTTGAGAAACCTTCCTGGCTGGGTGCGGAAGTCACCGGCGATACCCGGTATTACAATTCCATGTTGATGAAGAATCCATATAAAAACTGGAAGTGACATGGAATTCGATCCGCTGGATATGAAGAACTACAGGATCGAGAAGCTCCCTAAAATGCAGAAGTCGGGCTTTGAACGATGGATGTCCATTTTAGGGGGTCCTCTTTCCGTAGTGATGTTTGTACTTATCTACTGGTTCTCCGACATCTCTTTCCTGAACGAAATTTCTACGGAAGGCCTGTCCGACACGGCCCTGCAGCGTTTGCAGGCGCTGGGGACGGACGGGTTCTCCCGTATCAATTATGCGATGCTGGCCATTTTTGTGGCCGCCATTATTTTATGGATCACCGAGGCCATTCCAAACTACCTGACCTCCCTGATAGTGATCCTCTCCATTGTGCTTACGGGGGTCACCACGGAAAAGACCGCCTTTGCCCAGCTGGGGCACCCTGTCATGTGGCTGAACATCCTGTCCTTCATCCTGGCCAGCATGCTGGTCAAGACACAGGTAGCCAAGCGTTTTGCCCTTTGGTTCGTGCTGCGTTTTGGAAGAAACTCCTTTGGGGTGATGATCAGTTTCATAGTCATCAACCTGGTGTTATCCGCGTTTATCTCGGCCACTACGGCCAAAGCCGCCATCCTGCTTCCCATATTCATGGTGGTCGCAGCCATATACGGAGCTACCGGAGGTGAGAACAGGAATAATTTCGGACGTAACCTGGTATTGCAGAATCTGTTCCAGATAAACCTGGGAGCTAACGGATTCATGACCGGATCCGGGGCCACCTTACTGGCCGCTTCACTCATAGCCGGTGCCATGGGTGAAACTTCCTTCGGATATACCAAGTGGCTTGTACCGGCTTTGCCCATGAGCATATTGCTTATCCTTATCGCCTGGTTTGTGGGAACCCGGGTGGTTTTTCGATTGAAACCCGAGGAAAAGAAGCCACGCATAGAAGGGGGCATGGAGCGCCTCAGGCAGGAACTGCACAGCCTGGGCCCCATGAAGACCGAGGAATACAAAGCCGTTGCCATTTTCGTCTGTGTGCTGGGATTGTGGGCCACCGAGACGCTGCACGGCATCAGTCCCACTGCCGTCGCCTTTATCGGGGCGGTCGTGGCACTCATCCCGAAATTCGGCGTGGTCAAATGGAACGATGTGGATATTCCATGGCACCTGTTGCTTTTCTCCGCCGGAGCTTACACCCTTGGTGCCGGCCTGGACGCCTCGGGCCTTCCCGGAATTCTGGTTTCAACAGCTTTTGCGGCGATTGGGATCAGCCAGCAGACCCCATTCTGGGTGCTTTACCTTCTGCTTACCGGCACCATGCTCTTCAGCGCACTGCTGTTCCAGTCAAAAACCATGCAGACGCTCATTTTTGTACCCATTGCCATCAGTGTCGCCCAACAGTTCGGGTATCCAGTCATGTCGCTGGCGTTTCCCGTGGCCATGCTGGTTGGACACGTTTATGTCCTGCCGTTCAATTCCAAACCTGCAGCCCTTTTGTATACAACGAACCATTACAGCTGGAGCGACACATTCAAGTTCGGGATCATCATGATGGTCATCAGCTGGTTTATGATTATCTTGTGGGGAGAAACAGTGTTGCGCTGGCTGGGATATACTAACGGAGTGTTTTTTTAAGAGTTAGCTTATGGTTGAAATCCAGTATAAAATCCACGATGAATTCGCCGTTGAGTTTAAACAACGGTTTCTTGTGCGCCGTAAGGTGCAAAAGAACGTTTTTGTGTTAAATACATGGTTTTTCATACCCAACAGCCTGGATATCAATCCGCAGACATATGGGAAAGATCAGTTCTACCGCGACGTGAAATCAAACGTCAGAATGATCACCCCTGTATACATATTGCGGGACCTGGCCGAAAAAGATGCCGTTCCTTTCCGTCACCTGGAAAAGGCATTCCGTGATGTTGCCTCCGCACCCCTGCGAAGAAACGCCTCTGAGTACATTTACCAGATTAAAATGGTCTCGGCCATCATTAAAAGTGCCCTGAGAGACCATGCCAAGATGATCCTCAGGGGTCAGTCGCCGGACAATACCGCGTGGCTCTGCTCCCAGTACGCAGATTCGGCAAAGGCCATCCTGGCATGCTACCGCAATCTTAAGAGCATCATAACCGTCCCCACCGTACCCGATGAATTGCAGGACCATTTTCGTTTTGGAGACGAGGCGCTCAGCCAGGTGGTGGTGCTTTACGCTCTTCGGATATTGAAATTCCTTAAGGGAAAAAGCAAGTATTCGGAGGAAGAGCAACGCATTCACGATCTTGTGGTGGGGGAATATGCCTATAAACGGGAGGCGGGTTACAACGTGCTGGATGCCAGGGACCCGGAAAACAACCGGGACCTGGTGTTCCGGTACGGCCTGCTCAAGAAGTACATAGAAAGCGACCTTTTTGTGACCCTGAATAAAAAGCGTGACGGGGTGGCCATTGAACAGATCTACTACAGCATTGCCGCCGGGGTGGCCATGATCTTTGCCACGGTGGTGGCTTTTATTTTTCAGCGCCGTTTCGGGAGCGTATCCATTCCCTTGTTCGTTGCCCTGGTGGTCAGTTACATGCTGAAAGACAGGATCAAGGAACTGATGCGGTATTACTTTGCCTACAAACTTAAATTCAAATATTTTGATCACAAGGCCGTTGTGCGGATAAAAGACGAGGAGATCGGCTGGATTAAAGAAGGGATGGACTTCATTTCCCCGGGCAAGATCCCACAGGAAGTAATGAACCTGCGCAACAAAAACAACCTCATGGGCTCTGAATTTGCCATCCTGGACGAAAAGATCATCCTGTACAGGAAGCTGGTCAATATTGACAGCCACAAACTGGCAGAAAACAATATCTATCACATCAGCGGCATTAACGACATTGTCCGCTTTCACGTGAACCGCTATACCCAGAAAATGGATAACCCGGAAATTCCCCTGCTTAAAATCGATGAAGAAACGGGGGACCTGGTAACCTTAAACTGCGCCAAAACCTATTTTCTGCACATAGTCATGCAGGTGCAATCGGAAGGGAAATCTTCCTTCCATGCCTACAAAGTGATCGTATCACGTAATGGGATCCAGGGGATTACCTTCCTGGAGTAACTTGCCAGAGCTGCAACCCTTTACTGCAGGCGGACGCTTGAGTGCTAAGAACGGAGTGCTTTTTCTTTTAAGCCGAGGCACTCCGTTCTTAGCACTCAAACGACCTTGCAATTATGCGCATTGCTGCCCTAACAGTTGTCCGGTGGTCTTTCAATGCGGATCATTCAAGGCGGTGCGCCAAAGGCTTTTGGCGCTAATTAAGGCGCTGTTATTGTGCCAGTTAATGGTATAGCCGAGGTTTCGGCTACTTACCACCTCCCTGTCAAGCTAATGGGTGCCTCGCACACTTGATTCGTTTGACTCATTATCAACTACTTACACAATTCATACCCATGGGGGTACGAAATGTATAACACATTGTATGACAGGCAAAAGAACAATGTGTGCGACGCACTCACCTGGAACGGAGAGCCTCGGCGTACCCCAAAAAAACTCTCTGTTCCTTGTAGTGGCAGTGACGGCAACTGGCAGCAAAAGCATGGAGAGTCTCGGCATTGCCAAAAAGAGTACCTGGTTCTTTGTGATGGCAGCGACCTGACTGGAACAGGAGGTTCCACCTCGTTTCGGGGCAAAAAAAAAGCACTCACAAGACTGTAAGTGCTTTTTTGTGTAGCGAGGACGAGAATTGAACTCGTGACCTCATGATTATGAATCATGCGCTCTAACCGACTGAGCTACCTCGCCGTTACGGAGCTGCAAAAGTAATCATTATTTTTAAACACACAAACGGGAATTTGATTTCAGACTTCCGGCCACAACAGGACTGTCGCATATACAGCGATCCCTTCTTCACGCCCCACAAAACCAAGGTGTTCTGTGGTGGTAGCTTTGATGGAAATGCATTCCGGAGCTACATCCAGAATCCCGGCCAGGACTTCTTTCATCCGGGGAATGTATTTTGCGATCCGGGGGGCTTGCAGGCAAACGGTGCAGTCTGCATTTCCAAGGTAGTAACGCGCTTTCCTGACCATCGCATAAGTCCGCTCCAACAGTATCCTGCTGTCAATTCCCTTGTATTCTTCAGATGTATCGGGGAAGTGGGAGCCAATATCCCCCATGGCCAAAGCCCCCAGCAGGGCATCACACAGGGCATGCAGGAGACAGTCACCGTCCGAATGGGCTATGCATCCTTTTGTATGGTCAAGTTTTATGCCTCCCAGCATGAAAGGCAACCCCTGGGCAAGGGCATGTACGTCATACCCGTTGCCAACCCGGGGCAGGGAAGGCAGGCCAGGCCTTTCACCGGGCCGGGAGTCTGCGTTGTTGCGCTGTTGTTGCTGTGTGCCTTGAAGGCCGTGCCCTGAGCCGAGGCAGTCCGCTTGGTCGGTTTTTATCATTACACAAAAATAACGATTTTTCCATACCTTTGTAAGTTATGACACGAATTGCCGTTTTTGCATCCGGCAACGGGAGCAATGCCGAAAACCTCATCCGCAACCTTACCGCAGGGAAGGTGGTGTTGCTTTTGTGCAACAATCCCCGGGCTTTTGTCCTGAAGCGTGCACAGGAACTGCACGTGCCCGCTGTGGTCTTCTCCCGTGAGGAGCTGGACGCGGCTGCTGGGTTGCCCGGGAAGGGACCGGGGACGATGGCAGCGGAAATGACCAGGGGAGTGCAGGAAGGCACGGCAGCGATGCCCAGGAAGGATCGGAAGCAGGAGGAGCAGGCAGAGGAGCAGGCAGCACCGGAGCAAAGGCACAGTGTTTTGGAGCTGTTGAAAGCCCACCGGATTGATTATATTGTGCTAGCTGGGTTTTTATGGAAGATCCCCGCCCATGTGTTACGTGCCTGGCCAGGCAGGATCTTGAACATTCACCCGGCCCTGCTTCCCAAATACGGGGGAGCCGGCATGTACGGGGAACGGGTGCACCGGGAAGTCATAAGGAACGGGGAGAAGGAGTCAGGGATAACGATTCACGTGGTGGATGAATGGTACGATCACGGCCGGATATTGTTCCAGGCAACCTGTCCCGTGGACCGGACAGATACCCCGGAAACCCTGGCCAATAAGATCCATGAACTGGAACAGCAGCATTTTCCTGCCGTGGTAGACAATTATATAAAACAGGCGGCCGTATGATAAGGGTAGAGCATTTATCAAAAAAATTCGGAGACCTGACAGTCTTGTCCGATGTGAACATACACATAAAAAAGGGCGAGGTGATCTCTGTCATCGGGCCGTCCGGCACCGGAAAAAGCACTTTCCTGCGTTGCCTGAACCTGCTTGACCCGCCTTCCGGGGGAAAGATCTTCATTGACGGGCAGGAAATCACGGCTCCCGGGGCCAAAGTGTCCCTGCTCCGGCAAAAAATGGGCATGGTCTTCCAGGATTTCAATCTTTTCATGCATCTGAGCGTACTGGACAACCTGATCCTGGCGCCGGTCAAACTGCTGGGCAAAAGCAAGGAAGAAGCCACCGCCCAGGCCCGTGAACTGCTCCAGATGGTGGGACTGCTTGCCAAAGAGAAAGCATATCCCTCTGAGCTTTCCGGGGGTCAGAAACAAAGGGTGGCCATTGCGCGCTGCCTGGCCATGAAACCGGATATCATCCTGTTTGACGAACCCACCTCGGCCCTGGACCCAACCATGGTCAGCGAAGTGCTGGGTGTGATCCGCCGCCTGGCCGGAACAGGCATGACCATGGTAATCGTAACGCACGAAATGCAATTTGCCCGCGATGTGTCCACCCGGGTTCTGTATATGGACCAGGGAATCATTTATGAAGAAGGGCCTCCTTCACAGGTTTTCGACAACCCGCAAAAAGAGGCCACGCGGACTTTCATAAACCGCATCCGCAACCTGGAATGGCTTACGGAAGATTATGAACACTTCGACATTTACGCCCTCACAACAGAAGTGGAACAGTTCTGTGAAAAACATTTTCTTGGCCCCGCCAGAAAAAACGATATCATGCACCTGGTGGAAGAAACCATGCAATTGTGCCTGGGAACGGACAACCAGCCGGAAACCCTAAGCCGCAGGGAACTCATCCGTCAGACAGGTGGCATATTGCTGTTTGTTTCCTATGCAGAGAAAACCAATCAGATAAACGTGCGTTTTTCTGCCGATGCCCGGCTGGAAACAATTCTTAACAGTGCCCGGGACGAAGACGGCCTGGGCATGATGATCATCAACGGCCTTACGGCAGGACAGGTCAACGAACGGACCGCAGGAGACCGGATCATACTGGACCTGCTCCTGGCAACAAGGCCGGCAAACAATTAAAAAGTAAGGCTATGGCATTCAGAATATCATTTTTCCGCACTCCCCAGCACCGGGTTTTCAACTACAAACCCGTTTACTGGGACCCCAAAAAAGAAGAATTCGAAGAACGGGTGAAACAGGCCCGTGAAAAGTACTCCGTCAAGAAAACAAGCGAAGGCGACGCCCCGTATGTTCCCGGTTCGCTCATACGTGGTTCTTTCCGGAAACGGCCTGAATTGAAACGCGGGTATCCCGCACGGCAGAAAATGATCAGGTTAGTTGTTATCCTGTTGCTGGCCGCGCTCCTTGTAGCGATCTTCTACCTGTCCAATGCCTTTGGTTATTTATTCAGCGTTTTCCAATGATCCATGTTCTTCCTCCCCATATAGCCAGTCAGATCGCTGCGGGTGAAGTCATCCAGCGGCCGGCCTCTGTCATCAAGGAATTGATGGAGAACGCCGTGGATTCGGGGGCAGACCGGATTGATGTGGTGCTGACCGATGGCGGGGCCACGCTCATGCAGGTAACCGACAACGGTTGCGGCATGGGACCGGAAGACGCCCTGCTGGCTTTCGAACGCCATGCCACATCCAAGATCCGGGGGGTGGAAGACCTGCAAAAAGTGCAAACCATGGGATTCCGGGGCGAGGCTTTGGCCTCCATCGCTTCCATAGCCCACGTGCGGTTGCGCACCTGCAGGAAAGAGGACGAGATGGGGACCGAAGTGACCATTGCCGGGTCTGCCGTCACATCGCAGGAAGAAGTTGTTTGTCCCCAGGGATCGGACTTTTGTGTAAGAAACCTTTTTTACAACGTTCCGGCGCGCCGGCGCTTCCTGAAGTCCGAACCTGTGGAATTCAGGCACATCCTGGAGGAATTTCACCGCGTTGTGCTTTGCCACCCTGAAATTACTTTTACTTTGACCCACAACGGAAGCCCGGTCTATCACCTGCCTGTGTCGGACAACCTGCGCGCCCGCATTACCGGTACCCTGGGTAAAGAATGGAACGCCCAATTGCTGGATATCAGTGTGGACACCTCCATAGTGCAGATCAGGGGCTATGTGGGCCGCCCGCGCGATTCCTACAAAAAAGGAGGGTCCCGTTATTTTTTCGTGAACGGGAGGTTCTTCAAAAGCCCGTTCCTGCACAAGGCAGTCATGAACGCCTACGGAAAACTGCTGCCCCAGGACAAGCTCCCCTCTTATTTCATCTACCTGGAAACCGAACCCGCTTTCATTGACGTCAACATACATCCCACCAAGACCGAAATCAAGTTTGAAGATGAAAGCGTAGTCTTCCAGATGCTCCAGGCTGTCATCCGTGAAACCCTGGGCAAGTTTGCCCTGGGACCGAGCATAGATTTCGAGATAGGGGCCATGCAGCACCACATTCCCATTCCACCCGCCCCGGGCGAACATGTTGCCCCGCCCAACCTGAAATACGATCCGGATTTCAATCCTTTCCGTGAAACCGGTTATGAGACGGTGCGCCCGCCACGCCAGCAATACGATGCGCTTTTCAAAGCTTTCGGGGAAACCGGCCAGGAAACCGATCCGGCTATGTTTGCACAGGAACAGGCCGGGTCCTATGAAGCACCGGTCATCCCCCTGCGCAAGAAATACCTGGCCACCCCGGTGGCCTCGGGGTTGCTGGTCATCCATAAACAAAGGGCCATGGAACGGATTTTTTACGAGCAGATCCTACCCCGATTCAAAGACCGCCCACCAGTGCCCGAACGGCTGTATTTCCCTGTGGCACTAAACTTGCAGCCTTCCGAGGCCATGCTACTGGAAAAAAGCCGGGACCTGCTGCTTCGCATGGGTTTTGAAACAGACGAAAACCTGGCCATAACATCCGTTCCCCCGGAACATCCCACCGATGAGGGCTCTATAATGGACTCGGTCCGTGAGATACTTTCCGTCCAGGGAGAAGAACCCCTGGAAACCCCTTACGGAGAACGCCTGGCAGCTCTGCTCTCCCGCAGGATGGCTGCTGCGGAGCAGAACAATCACGATCCTGCGAACCACTTCCTGGCAGAACGCCTGTTCGCCTGCCGGGAGCCCCATAGCACGCCCGACGGAAGGGCTTGCACCACCCTCATCACTTTTGAACAAATAGATAAAATTTTCATCTGATACTATGAATCAATACAACCGGGGCGGATTTTTCGCCAGCATACCGTTCGTTATCCGGAACATCATCGGGATCAATGCTTTAATGCTCATTTTAACGATGATCAACCGGGAATTCATGCTGGAAAATTTTGCCCTTTTCTTCCCCTCCTCACAATTTTTCAAGCCCTGGCAGGTCATAACACATATCTTCATGCACGGGAACTTCGGACACCTGCTCTTCAACATGTATGCACTGTGGATGTTCGGATCCATCCTGGAACAGCTCTGGGGCTCTAAAAAATTCATGCTCTATTACCTGGTCACAGGACTGGGTGCTGCTGCCCTTCACATGGGTGTGCAGTGGATAGAGGCCTCTTCACTGGTAAGGGAAATCAACGAGAACGGCATGGAAGCCATGGAAGCACTGACCCGGTACCGCATGCTCATGAGCACCCCCACGGTAGGCGCGTCAGGGGCCGTATACGGCATCCTGCTTGCGTATGGAATGCTTTTCCCCAACAATGAACTGCGCATCATATTCTTACCTATTGCGCTGAAGGCCAAGTATTTTGTGATCATATTCGCTGTGATTGAACTGATTCTGGGCATTACCGGAGGAGGCAACATCGCCCACTTTGCCCACCTGGGCGGGATGATCTTCGGATTCATACTGGTGCGTTACTGGAAGAAAAAGAACCGCCTCTATTATTGATTCACTCATGAGCAAAGACCGCGAAAACCATGCATAATGACCAGCATATCATAGATCTTACAGACACGGCGGTCCAGGTCCTCCGCTCGGGCGGAACCATCCTGTACCCTACCGATACGGTATGGGGTTTAGGCTGCGATGCGTGCAATCCGCAGGCGGTGAAAAAGGTTTCCGGGATCAAAGGGCGCACGGCCGATAAGCATTATATCATCCTGGTGGCAGACCTGAACATGCTTTCACGCTACGTGGAGCAGATCCCCCACATGGCCGAATCCCTGCTGGAAGTGGCAGACAAGCCCCTGACCATCATATATCCGGGCGGCATCAACCTGGCCCCCGGGGTGACAGCCCCGGACGGCAGCATTGCCATTCGCATCCCCGTCCATGATTTCTGCCACGCCCTGATCCGGAAGCTGAAACGGCCTCTGCTCTCCACCTCGGCTAACCTAAGCGGTATAAAAACCCCCTCCCGGTATGCCGATATTGACCGGGAACTCCTGAAAAAGGTAGACTGGACGGCTCCCGCGTTCCTGGAAGCAGGCTCCACGGGACAACCCTCCTCCATCATACGCCTTGGAATCAACAACCAGATAAAGATCATCAGACCATGAAACCAGAGAAAGTACAAAGAACCCCCATCCAGATCCGTTTCAATGACATAGACATGCTGCAGCATGTGAACAATGCTATGTACGTGCACTATTGCGACCTGGCGCGGGGAGATTATTTCAGGCATCAGACCGGGTATTATCCCTATTTTGTCAATGACGTCAAATTGCTCATTGTTGTCCATACCGAGTTTGATTTCCTGGTCCCCAGCCTGATGACCGATTCCATTTTTGTGGAAACCCGCCTGGAAAAAGTGGGGGAACGGAGCCTCCACTTCCTGCATGAAATCGTGGATGACAAGGGCAACCTGCGGGTACGCTCCCGCTGCGTGATGTCCACGTTCGACAAATCCACCGGAAAATCCTTTCCCTTGTCAGATGTCTGGAAGTTCTGACGATCATGCATCTTTTCTATTCACCGCATATCCAAATCCCGGAGCACACGCTCCCACCCGATGAAAGCCTCCATTGCACCCGGGTGTTGCGGCTGAAAAAATCAGACACTGTTCACCTGACAGACGGAAAAGGCACCCTGTGCACAGGAAAGGTGCTGGACCCCGACCCCGCCGGCTGCCGCATACAGATCACACATATCACAGAGAACCACGGCGCGCGCCCCTATCACCTGCACCTGGCCGTTGCCCCCACCAAGAACATGGAGCGGTTCGAGTGGTTTGTGGAAAAGGCCACCGAAGTGGGGGTGGACATCATCACACCCCTTATCTGCGAGCGCTCGGAACGCAAACAATGCAAGACAGACCGTGTGGAGCGGATTGCCATCTCGGCCTTGAAGCAATGCAAGCGGGCACAGATGCCCGCAATAGAAAAGGCTGTGAAGTTTGAAGATTTTTTAAAATCCCCTGCGTTGGAAGGCGCGTCGGCAGCGATTGCCTGTTGCGAGGCACCCGGGGAGCGCACACCTGCCGTGCATTGGGTAAAACAGGCTGGTGAAAGGATCGTGGTCCTGGTAGGGCCCGAGGGGGATTTTTCTCCCGCCGAGGTGTCTGCCGCCATAGCGGCAGGGTGCACACCCGTTGACCTGGGACCTTCCGTGCTCAGAACGGAAACTGCCGCCTTAGGGGCTGTCTTTCTTGTTGCATTCAAATCATTATATTTGTAAAAACTATCTTATAATGTCTACTGTATTGACAAAACAAAGGTATGTGGCATTGGACGTGCTGCGGGGCATGACCATTGCCGGCATGATCCTGGTGAACAACCCCGGGACCTGGAGTCAGATCTATCCCCCGCTGCGTCATGCCGAATGGTTTGGCTGCACCCCTACCGACCTGGTGTTCCCCTTTTTCCTGTTTGTGGTAGGCACGGCCATGGCATTCTCTTTTGCACGGTTTTTTGACGGAACGGCTTCCATGAAAAGCGGTTATGCAAAACTGTATAAACGGGCTTTTCTCATCTTTTTGGTAGGCCTTCTGCTGAATGCTTTTCCTTTCTTTCCCGTAAGACCCGATCCGGAACTGACCTTCTGGGAGAACCTGGGACAGTTTTATTCCCGGCTCAGGATACTGGGTGTGCTGCAACGCATTGCCATGGCCTACGCACTGGGAGGCACCCTGGCCCTGTGGTTGAAAAAGCCGAAGCGGATTGCGGTGGCTTTTGCCGCGACCTTACTGGTCCACTGGGCATTGCTTTGGATTTTTGGCGGTGAAGACCCCTATTCCCGGGAAACGAATTTCGCGCGCACCCTGGACCTGTTCCTGCTGGGACCGCAACATCTGTACAAAGGCTACGGACTGCCCTTTGACCCGGAAGGCGTGCTGGGCATGATCTCCGGAGCCGGCACGGTGCTCATGGGCTACCTGGCCGGGGTGAACATCCGCAAGAGCGTGGAAAAGATCCAGGCAGTGGGTTCGCTGTACACCTGGGGACTGGTGAGCCTGGGAGCCGGCATGGTGTGGAGCATATGGCTCCCCATAGGCAAGCCGCTCTGGACGGGATCGTATGTATTGTATGCAGGCGGCTGGACCCTGCTCATGCTGGCCTTCTTCATTTACCTTATAGACATAAAGGGTCGCGAAAAGTGGTTCCTTCCTTTCAAGGCGCTGGGACTGAACCCGTTGTTTGCCTTTGTGCTTTCCGGGCTTTTTGCCAAGATCTTCGGGAGCATTATCCGCTGGCAAACGGCCGACGGCTCAACCACCACGCCCCTTCGCTGGCTTTATACCAATGTGTTTGCAGCCGTCCTGGGAGACAATCCGGCCGGCTCGGTGGCCTATGCCATCTTTTACGTGGCCATATTCACCCTTATGGCCATGGCCCTGTATAAAAAGAAAATCATCATCAAACTCTAAATCCTAAAATCTATAATCATGAGAAGTAAACAAATGTTGATGGTCTGCCTGGTTGCCCTTGCTTCCATCTCCCTACAGGCACAACCGCAGCGGGGCGCAACGCGTGAAAAAGCCAATTACGAGCTGGCTTCCCGTTTTTCCCGCAAAAAAACAGACAAAATGGTCTTTTCCACCAGTGTCCGGCCCATTTGGTTCAAGACATCGGACCTGTTCTGGTACGAATACAAGACTTCGGAAGGCACCAACTGGTACGTGGCCGACCCGGCCAAAGCCACCCAGCAGGAACTTTTCGACAAAGTGAAGCTGGCCACGGAACTCACGCAGATCACAAAAGATCCCTTCGATGCCCAGAACCTGCCCCTGAAAGAGCTTAGGCTCAAGGATGACGACACCTTCACCTTCTACATCCAGGGCACAGAGATGGTGGAAAAAAAGAAGAAAGACAACGAAGAGAATAAAAACGACAAACCGGGTGCAAAGAACGGCAAGGAACCCCGCCTGTTCTTTTTCGAGTACGCCTGGAAAACCCGCAACCTCACCTGGCTGAAGGACAAGGAAAAAGAAGATCCCGTCCCCCGCTGGGCCAACATTTCGCCCGATAAAAAATACGTTGTCTTTTCCCGGAACTTCGACCTCTACTGGATGGATTGGGAAAACTTTGAAAAAGCACGCAAGGACGAAAAGGACTCCACCATTGTGGAACACCGCCTGACCACCACCGGAACCCGTGAATTCGCCTTCGGGTCCGGATCGGAAGATTTATATGCCGATTCCACCGAGCTCAACAAGCGCACCGGCCTGTATGGCCTGCTGTGGAGCCCCGATTCACGCCATTTTGCGCTGGTCCGCTCCGATGAAAGAAAAGTAAAAGACCTGTTTGTTGTAGATGTACTGGCCCAGCCCCGGCCCAAACTGGAGCGTTACAAATACGAAATGCCCGGAGAAGAGAACATCCCGCAACAGTCACTGGTGGTGTTCGACATGGAAAGCAAAACCTGGAAAACCATAGAAACGGCCGCTTTCAAGGACCAGTCACTGGACCTTGGCTATAAACCCATGGAAAAAAGGAAAATGTCGGACGAATTCCGCCACTCCGAATGGCTGGGTGATGCCTCGGGCTTTTACTTCCACCGCACCAGCAGGGACCTCAAGCGCATTGACCTGTGCCACGCAGAAATCGATAAAGATACGGCCATAACCCTTATCGAGGAACGGCTGAACACCTACGTGGAAACGCGTCCCCTGTTCCTGGTAAACAATGGGAAAGAGTTGATCCACTGGTCCGAGAAGACCGGGTGGGGGCATCTTTACCTGTATGACAACCAGGGCCATGAAAAGAACGCCATCACCTCCGGCCCCTGGCACGTGGAACAGATCCTGGGCGTAGACGAGACAACCCGCACACTCTATTTCACCGCCTGCGGCAGGGAAAAGGGCCTGGACCCCTATTTCGAACACATATATTCCGTAAAGCTGGACGGCACCCAGCTGCGCAACCTCACCCCGGGCGATTTCCACCACACGGCAGATATAAGCGACAGCCGCAAGGCACTAGTCATTAACCGCTCCCGCGTGGACGTGGCCCCCGTTTCCGAGTTATTTGACAATACCGGCAAGAAACTCCTGGCGCTGCAGGAAACCGACCTGAGACTGCTATTTGAAGCCGGATACAAATTCCCGGAACGCATCAAGGTGAAAGCCGCCGACGGGGTCACCGACCTGTACGGGGTAATGTACAAGCCTTTTGATTTTGACCCTGAACGCAAATACCCCATCATCACATACGTATATCCCGGCCCGCAGGTAGAAGGCCCCGGCCAGAGCTGGAGCCGCTCCATGGACCGTCTGGACCGCCTGGCCCAGGTGGGATTCATTGTTATCACGGTGGGCAACCGCGGAGGCCATCCCAACCGCTCCAAATGGTACCATAACTTTGGTTACGGCAACCTGCGCGATTACGGGCTGGAAGACCAGAAATACGCCATAGAGCAGCTGGCCGCCCGCCATCCTTTCATAGATGTTTCCCGCGTGGGCATTCACGGCCACTCGGGCGGCGGATTCATGTCCACGGCCGCCATCCTGCAGTACCCGCACTTCTTCAAGGTTGCAGTTTCCTGCGCCGGAAACCACGAAAACAACATCTACAACCGCTGGTGGAGCGAAAAGCATCACGGCGTGGTGGAGGAAATCTCGGCAAAGGGCGATACCACCTTCAAATACAGCATAGGCACCAATTCACAATTGGCCAAGAACCTGGAAGGAAGGCTGCTGCTCATACACGGCGACATTGACAACAACGTGCACCCGGGGAATACCCTGCGCGTGGCCAATGCCCTGATCCGGGCCAACAAGCGGTTTGACATGCTTATCCTGCCCGGGCAGCGCCACGGTTTTGGCGACATGACTGAATACTTCTTCTGGCGTATGGCCGATTACTTTTCACAGTACCTGCTGGGAGACTACCAAAATACGGTGGATATACCGCAGATGTACAATGACTAGGCTGCTTGTCCGGGGCTCGAAGTGGAGTGCCCCGCAGGGCCGGGCGACTGAAAGTGCCGCGTACACTTGATGTATAAAAGTGTATAACAAGTAGTTAAGAAAAGAGCTCTCCGGGAGAGCTCTTTTCTTATATTGCTGATGGTCAACGGTATGAATCAAGAGTGCGCGGCACTCCGGCGGCGGCGCACCAGGTGATCCGCTCCCAGGAGCAGGCCCACCCCGGCAACCAGCAACACAACATACCAGATCTGAACGGGCCACCCGGAAATTTCCGCAGTGGCCTTTTCTATGAACCCTTCCCCGGCAGGGGCGCTTATGCCGGAAGCCCGGGAAATCACCGTATACTTGATGTTCTCAATGAAACCGCTGACTTCCCCGGTTGTCTGGCTGACTACGGTTTCCACCCAACGGAAAGCTTCTGCCAGTTGATCCCGGAAAAACATTGCCGCAAATACGGCAACCATCAGAAAGCCGGCGCCCCCGGTCAGCCACCAGATCCGGTGTGTTTTTTTCCGGGCGGCTTCCTGTATGGCTATCAGTTCCGTTACACGCATTCCCAGCGGGGGCATCCCGGCAGCTTCTTCCCGGTGCCTGCGTTGTTCTTCTTCAAAGAAATCCCTTAATGTATCCATGTTCATTCTTTTTATATTGTCTTCTTTGCTTTTGTTGTAGTCTCTGGAGTGGTCATGTTTTATGTTGCGGTTATGTCCTCTTTTGCAGTCATCGTATCCTGCAGTCTTTGGCGTATCCTGAAAATGCGCACCTTGGCATTTGACTGGGTCAGCCCGCAGATAGTGGCCACTTCATCCATTTTCAACTCTTTATAATAATACAATTCAATCAGCATCCTGTCTTGCGGAGGGAGGGTTTCCAGCAGGGAGCGCAGCTTGTCCTGCTGTGCAACGCGCGGATCGTCTGTTTCTTCCTCTGCCTGGTCTGTTGTGTGGAGCACATCCTTTGCGTAGTCTTGTGTGCGCCTTTCCAGGCTATGTGTCTTGCGTATGCTGCTTATGGCCGTATTGTAGGCGATTCGGTACAACCAGGTGCTGAACGAGGAGTTGCCTTTAAAGGTATGAAGCTGCTGGTACACCTTAAGGAAAACGTCCTGGGTCACTTCCTGGGCGTCCTCTGCCGAGCGGCACACGCTCCGTACCAACACAAAAACCCTGCTCTGGTATTGGTTTACCAGGGCTGCATAAGCTCGTACATCTCCGTCCAGTACCTTTTGTATTGCAGTAACGTCCTGTGTCAAGACACTTTTTTTCTTTTTTTCTTCGCCTTTTTGACGCAAAAACAGAAAAAACGTTACATCTCTTGTAACCGGAATGGAATTGTTACGTCAAAGAAGTGAAAGTAAAAAAATGTTTCACGCTAAATTATTAAAAAAATGAATCTTACTGCTGTTTTAATCGTTGCGACCGTATTTTATTTCATTTACGCCATCTGGAACCGCATGGCCACCAGGAAAGAACGTTTGCGTTTCATGGAAACACTGGCCTCGATGAGCCCCGATGCACTGAGCGCTTATAAAGAAATCAATCCCCAATGGGACCTGAATGTTAAGAAAGATCCCAAAAGGAACATCAGGCCTGCCTGCCTGCTCATAGGACTGGGCATCGGGTTGCTGATCGTATGGCTGGGCTTTACTGCCTGGTATCCCGGAGATGGAATCGTATCCCTGCATGATGGGATAAATGGTTTCCTCATGCTGGCCAGCCCGCTGCTGTTCGGAGGTATCGGCCTGTTGGTGGCTTACTTTATTGAGCGGAAGAATTAAAAAAGGTTTTTTCATACCTTTGCGGTATGACAGAACCGATTTCTGTTGAAGAGTTTCTAAAAAGATCGGTCACCACGCCGGTAGCCGATGTGAGAACGCCCGCAGAATATGAGAAAGGTCATATTCCGCGGGCAGTTCTTTTTCCCCTTTTCAGTGATGCGGAAAGGGCCGAGGTGGGCACGCTGTACGTACAGCAGGGGCGCACCGCCGCCGTGCTCAAAGGGCTGGAGGTGACCGGGCCACGGCTGGAAGCCATGGCCCGCCGCGGGCTTGAAATCGCCCGCGGGGGCCCGGGGACTGCTACCAAAGTGCAGCGCTCCACTGCCAAAGAGCTTGTTGGCACTCCAGGGAAACCAGCCACTTCAGGAACGCCGGCTGCTCATGAAGCATCTGGCCCTGCAGGAGAATCTGCTACTGCGTCCGTGGGTTCTTTGCTGCTATACTGCTGGCGCGGGGGGATGCGCTCCGCCTCGGTCGCCTGGCTCATGGAAACGGTGGGCATCCGGTGCTACACCCTGGAAAAGGGGTACAAAGCGTACCGCAACCACATCCTCGGCTTTTTTGAACACCTGCCCCATCCCCTGAAAGTGCTGGGCGGGTTGACCGGCAGCGGCAAAACGGAGCGTTTGCGTCAAATGGCCGGGGCAGGGGAACAGGTCATTGACCTGGAAGGACTGGCGGGGCACAAAGGCTCGGCGTTCGGCAACCTGGGGCTTCCCCCGCAGCCATCCACCGAACATTTCCAGAATCTGCTCTATGATGCGTTTTCGAGGCTGGACCCGGAGCGGCCCGTGTGGCTGGAAGACGAAAGCCGCAACATTGGCCGGTGCAGCCTTCCCAAGGGCCTGTGGGAAAAAATGCAGCAGGCCGGGTTCTATTTGCTGCCGTCTTCCCTGGAAGAGCGGGTGGAGCGCCTGATGAAGGAATATGCGCAGTTTGACCCGGCGCTGCTGGAAAATGCCATCCTGAAAATTGAAAAGCGCCTGGGATACGATCTGTGCAAAAAAGCGACAGAGGCCTGTCAGAGCGGGAACATCAGAACAGCCCTGCAAATCTGCCTGGCTTATTACGACAAAGCATACAATTACCAATTGGAAATACGCAAGAAGAACTATGGAACCGGTACGTTTGACACAATTTAGCCCGGGAGCCGGATGCGGCTGCAAAATCTCCCCCGCCCAACTCCGCCAGATACTGCAGGAAAGCCTGCCCGGGAGGCCGAAAAAGGACCTGGAAAGCAAGGGCAACTCTGCACGTGAGCAGGGTGCCAATGTGGCGGGCCTGGATAAAGGTCCTGGCAACCAACGTGCCGCAGAAGCGGACCTTAGCAAAGGTGCCATTGAGTTCCCACAATTGCTGGTGGGGTACGAGTCCTGCGACGATGCGGCTGTATACGACATTGGCAGCGGGAAAGCCGTCATCAGCACCACCGATTTCTTTACCCCCATTGTGGACGACCCGTATGATTTTGGACGGATCGCTGCCACTAACGCTATCTCGGACATTTACGCCATGGGTGGAACGCCCCTGATGGCCATCTCCATCCTGGGCTGGCCGCTGGAGAAACTGCCGGCTGCGGTGGCGGGGAAGGTGATTGAAGGAGCACGTACCATTTGCTCGCAGGCCGGGATCCCCTTGGCCGGTGGACACAGCATCAGCATATCGGAACCTGTTTTCGGCCTGGCCGTGACGGGCATCATTGACAAGGAATTGGTTCGCCGGAACAACAGCGTTCAGAAAGGTGATTACCTGTTCCTTACAAAGCCCCTGGGCATTGGCCTCATAAGCACCGGGATAAAAAGGGGAATCGCCCTGCAAGAACATATGGAAACGGCCCTGCGCCTGATGACCCGGTTGAATGCAGAAGGCCCCCGGCTGGCGCTGCTGCCCGGCGTGCATGCCCTGACCGATGTCACCGGCTTCGGCCTGTTGGGCCATTGCCTGGAAATGGTGGAAGGCTCCGGCCTTACCGCCCGGATCCGGGTGGATGACGTTCCCCTCATCCCCGGCATTGACTTCTATGTAAAGGAAAACTGCATTCCCGGCGGAACCTACAGGAATTACGATAGTTACGGTCACCGCCTGGCATTTTCAGCTGCGGACAATACCGTGATCGTGGGAATCCCGGAAAGCGGCACCCGGCAAGACGCCACACTACCCGATGCTGCTCAAAAGACTGTGACTGCAGGGTTTTTGAAAGCCGCCAAACTGCCCGATACTGCTCAAAAGACTGAATCTGCAGGGATCCCTGAAGGCATCACCCTGCCCGACCCGGTGAAACTCGTGCTCTGCGACCCCCAGACCAGCGGCGGACTGCTCATCGCCGCTCACCCGGATAGCCGGATAGTTCTTGAAAAAGAATACGGGGCGGTCTGTGTTGGGGAGATCGTGATTTGATTTATGTTTCGAAATCCGTGGCACCGGAACAATATTCAATTTTTTTGGCAATCCAGATATTTTGAGTAAATTTACTCGCAATGTTGAGTAAATTATTCAAAATGTACGAACGCACTTATTTGAAGCAGGTTAAGTCAAGAATTGAAGAGCCGCGACAGTTCATTCAGGTAATACTTGGCCCTCGCCAGGTGGGTAAAACCACCATGATAAGCCAATTGTTGTCGCAATTGTCCATATCATATGTATATGAATCTGCCGATGCCATAACAGCAACTAACCCGGTATGGCTGATGCAGGTATGGGAGACAGCCAGGCTGAAATTGAAAGCCTCCGGTGCTTCGGAATACCTCCTTGTTATTGATGAAATACAAAAGATAGATAACTGGAGTGAAGTCATCAGGCAGCAGTGGGATAAAGACACTCGGGAGAAAGTAAATATCAAGGTTGTTTTGTTGGGGTCTTCCCGCCTCCTTATTCAGAAAGGTTTAACAGAGTCGTTGGCCGGGCGTTTCGAGACATTTTATCTCGGGCACTGGTCGTTTGTTGAAATGGAGGCTGCTTTTGGCTGGTCTGTCGAACAGTATGTTTATTTCGGAGGATATCCAGGTTCTGCATCATTGGTAAATGAGGAAGAACGTTGGAAAAGCTACATAAAAGATGCACTTATTGAAACCAGTATTTCAAAAGATATTTTGATGCTGACTCGTGTGGATAAGCCGGCATTATTGAAGCGACTATTTGAACTTGGTTGCTTATACTCGGGACAGATTTTATCCTATACAAAAATCATCGGACAGTTACAGGATGCAGGCAATACCACGACCTTGGCAAATTATCTGAAATTATTATCTGATAGCGGTTTGTTAGGCGGATTGGGGAAATATGCAGGAAGTGTAATCAGGCAACGGTCGTCCAGTCCGAAGTTCCAGGTATATAATAATGCATTACTAACATCGCAGGATAACGAATCCTATTCAACAGCCATTGTAAATCCAAAATTGTGGGGCAAACTGGTTGAATCGTCTGTTGGTGCTCATTTACTGAATCATTCGGTTTCTGAGAGGTATAATCTGCATTATTGGCGAGAAGGTAATCATGAAATAGATTTTATACTTGAGAAGGGAGATAAGGTCATAGGCCTGGAAGTTAAAAGCGGTACCAGCACAGATAACAAAGGAATGGGTGTTTTTAATGAGAAATTTCATCCTGATAAAATACTGCTGGTAGGCACAGGCGGGATTCCTTATGAGGAATTTCTAAAGATTAATCCAAAAGAACTTTTTTAACAAAGGACCAATACTTCAGGAAAAATTGGCATTGAATTAATCTTTAAAACAGCCTATCGGAACCACATAAACACCATCTTCCCGGCGGTAAGCGTATTGCCCCTGACCTGTAATAACCATCAGGAATGAAGCGGATTTCATTCTTGTCGTGTCTATTTTGTCGGACAATCTCTTTAGAGTATGGGCGCCGCTCTCTATCAAACGGTCACTTCCCAGTTTTATCTCTATCAGACCGAAACAGCCATTTCGCAGATGCACCACAGCATCGCACTCCAATCCGTTCTTGTCACGATAATGGTACACTTGCCCGTCAAGCGCATCGGCATATACGCGAAGGTCGCGTACGACCATCGTTTCAAAAAGCAAACCGAAGGTGTTCAAATCTCCGATCAAATCTTCGGGACCAAGGCCAAGAGCAGCAGCCGCAATGGAGGAGTCTACAAAATAACGGGTGTCAGAAGTACGTATCGCAGTCTTGGATCGGAGGTTAGGACTCCACGCCGGCATGTCTTCAATAACGAAAATTTTTTTAAGGGCTACGATATATGAGGCAATGGTATCTTCACTCATACTTCCCATCCTGTTCTTTTCCAGATCGTCATATATCGTGTTTACAGACACTTGTGCGCCTTGATGACGGGCGTAAGAGCGCAACAGCCTTCGAGTAAATTCCGCATTCCGGCTTACATCGTCCACTCTTGAAATGTCGCTATTAGCAACTGAATCCACGTAGTTTGCAGCCTGTCGCAAAGCAGCCTTGGGGGTTAAACTGAGAGAGCCCGGCCAACCGCCTCTGCATATCAGAAAAGCCAGTTCTTTCAATGAAATATCACGCGAAACAACTGGCGTCATATTTCCTTGAAAAAGAGAATTCAGGCTGACGCTGCCATTTGAGTCGCCGGATTCCCACAAACTCATGGGCCGCATGGTAAGCCATGCAAACCTTCCGGTACCGGAATGGGTTAATTCTGTCAGATCCGGAGGAACAGCCGAACCTGTAAAAATAAGCTGTCCGGGCAAACGCCTGCGACTTACTTCAAACCGTGCAGCATCCCATAATTTAGGAGCCAGTTGCCATTCGTCAATCAGCCTTGGTGTCTCTCCCTGAAAAAGGATTTCCGGGTCTGATTCCGACAGCAGCAAATTAGCCTTACGCGTCTTTGGGGCATCCATATACAGCACACTTTTTGCCTGCTGTTCTGCCGTAGTTGTCTTTCCGCACCATTTCGGACCTTGGATCAAAACGACCCCCGATGCTTCGAGTTGTTCTTGCAGCATCCCATCTGCTATTCTTGGCTTGTAGACTACCGATGTTTCCATATTCTTTTTTCTTGTTTAATCCTACCGGATTTTTCTATTACAAAGATAATATAATTACTCTGTTATATAGAGATATACGATGGTTTATTCACCAAGTTGGCTATAATTTTTTCGGTAATTTGGCTTGTTTGCTTATCAATGCAGAGCTGGGTAGAACACTAGGTTGGATATTCGTTTCGGGGAATATGGGTGGTACTCATACAGCGCTATCATCAGATAAAGAAGATACATTTTAAGAGGTTTGCTCTCACTGGTAGAAACGGTTAATTTAATTCACTCGGTTTTTATGGCTTCTGAAGGATTTTGTGTGGCGGCTCTGTAGGAATGTCGCCAGAGGGTAGCCATGAAAAATGTGAACGGCCTGTCAGATTTCGAGAGAGTTCTCTTTCAGCAGGAAATCGAAGATGCTTATGGTGGTGATACCTTGCTCGTCGCGCGTGACGGGACACTCCTCGCCAAGTATGATTATCTTCTTAAACGAGTCGTAAATATTGAGCAGTGAAGCCCGTTCCTGCTACTGTTTCTATGCCAAGTCAGCCCCGGCTCACAGTCAGTTTACGTTCGCCGGAGGGGAGGACCTCAAGGGTTGCGTGCCAGGTGTCCGGAGGCAGCAAGGGGGTGATCAGCTCGGGCCATTCAACCAAAGATAAGGTTCCAGGAGTTTCAAAATATTCCGTGCACCCCATGTCCAGGGCTTCCTGTATGTTTTTGATACGAAAGAAATCAAAGTGATAAATGGGGATTCCTTCAGAAGAAAGGTATTCATTGACCAGGGCAAAGGAAGGGCTGTTCACCCAGTCTTCCGTCCCCAAAACCTGACATAGGGCTTTGATAAAGGTGGTCTTCCCCGCGCCCATCTGCCCGTAAAAAGCCACCACGCCCTCCTTGCCGGTATGTTGTAAAAGCGCCCCGGCTGCCTGCCGTATGTTTTCCAGGGAAAAAATCAGTTCCATGCTGCAAAAATAGGTAAACTATTCATCTTCCAGTATAAACAGATCGTTCACGGTCTTCTCAAAAACCCGGGCTATCTTCAAAGCCAAAACAGTGGAAGGAACAAATCGTTCTGTTTCAATGGCATTGATGGTTTGACGGCTGACTCCGCACAAATCCGCCAGATCCTGTTGCGTGATTTTCTTAATGGCACGCTCCACTCTTATGTTATTCTTCATTTTTCAGCCTCCTTTTGATAATGAACAATCTAACTCTGAATACAATGACATAAATAAAGAAGGCAAAAAGTATGTTCGAGATCCAGTGCATTACAAGGTAATTTTGATCGGTGAAGAAATTAAGCCGAAATCCCTGGGACAGTGCCGCCAGAAGGGAAAACAAAATCATCAGGGCAAAAAGTACGGCAGCGACTATGGTAACTGAAGAAAACCGTATTTCCCTGACCAGCTCGTCTTCCTGCTTTTCCTCTGAAAATGCGACAAAAAAGGCCGATCCGTATGCCAACACCAACAATAGGGATGTCACATACCTGCTGTACTGATCCACCAGGGGAAGAAATGTGTTTTCATGGCTCGTGTTCCATTCATATCTGAGCAAAATAAATAGCAACAACATAACAGCTAAGGAAAACATGCCCCAGCCAATAACCTGGAATTTGTGTGGAAGAAGGATTCTTTTTCTTTTCATGATTTACTTGATTTGTAGTATTACTTACAAATGTAAATTATATTTTACTATTTGACAAGTTTGTTTTACATTTTCGGGGGCTTTTCGTTAATTCCGTCATTACGTTGACTGTATTTGCATGAATTCCGTCATTATGTTGACCGAATTTACTATATTTGCTTCAGCGCAAAATTGAGTCATTTGTTTATGGAGCAAAAAATACTTCTTAGAAAATTGGGACCGATCATTGAAAAGGCCATGGTTCCCCAAAGGGTTGTACTTATTTTCGGGGCCCGTCGTGTTGGAAAAACCATTTTGCTGGAAAGTATTCTTAAACAGGTAAAAGGGAATGTAATGCTTTTAAACGGAGACGATGCAGATACACTCCGTTTGCTTGAGGAGCGGAGCATTTCAAATTACAGACGTTTATTAAACGGGGTTGATGTGTTGGCTATTGACGAAGCACAACAAATCCCTGAGATTGGTCATAAATTGAAATTGATAGTCGATACTTTACAGAACATACGAGTCATCGCTACCGGATCTTCTTCTTTTGATCTTTTGAATAAAAGTGGAGAGCCTCTTGTAGGACGAGCCCGCCAATTTTTGCTTACACCCTTTTCTCAATTGGAACTCAGCCAGGAAGAAAACTTACTGGAAACAAGAAGGGCTTTACCTGACCGATTGATATATGGAGCTTATCCCGACGTGGTTAAAATGGGGAATGATACGGACCGGCAAAATTACCTGGAACAAATGGCAGAAGGGTACCTTTTAAAAGATATTCTGGAACTGGATGGAATCCGCAATTCCGCCGGATTGGTCAATCTTTTAAAACTTATTGCTCATCAGGTAGGGAATGAAGTGTCCTACGATGAGCTGGGTAAACAAACCGGTCTGAGCAGGAACACAGTTATCCGGTACCTGGATTTGTTAAGCAAAGTCTATATCATCTATTCTTTAAGTGGCTACTCGGGCAATATGCGAAAAGAAGTCACAAAATCCCGCAAATGGTATTTTTACGACAACGGGATCCGAAATGTATTGACCGGAGATTTCAGGCCCGAAGCCCTTCGTTCAGACATGGGGGCGTTATGGGAAAACTATATGGTCAGTGAGAGAGTCAAAAATTCATTGAACAAAGATGGGCTTGAAAAATTTTATTTCTGGAGAACGTACGATAAACAAGAAATTGATCTTATTGAAACCAGCCCTGACGGCTCTGTCCGGGCGTTTGAATTTAAGTGGGGAAACAAGAAACCCCGTGTTCCCAAAAGCTTCGCCACTTCTTATCCCCACGCTACATTCCAGGCAGTCAACCCGGATAATTACCACGACTTTTTACAACTGTAACAAAAAGGAGGTGGAACCTCGCTTTGTTGACATGGTTGTTACTTACCACCTCCCACAAAGCAACCAGGAACGATGATTGGTGCTGCGAAGCAGCGCCTTTTATAAGCGCCAAAGGCTTTTGGCGCACCATATAAGAGTGCCCCGCACACGTTGTCATTTTAGCTGCTATTCAGCGTATTAGAAGATTCATACCCCTGGGGGTATGAATTGCATAAGTGGCTGATTATGATGCAAACGAATCATGTGTGCGAGGCACCACCTCCCGCCAGTCAGCCGGAGCATCCCCGGGTCGCTGCACCATAAAGAACGGAGAGCCTCGGCTTAAAGAAAAAGCTCTCCATTCTTTATGGTGCAGCGACCACCCGGAGCATCCTTACCTATACTGTATCGCCTCGGCCAGGTGGTGGATCTCTATGGCCGGGCTGCCTTCCAGGTCCGCTATGGTACGGGCCAGGCGCAGGATGCGGTGGTGGGCGCGGGCAGACAGGTGCAGCCGTTCCAGGGCTTGCCTGAGGAATGTCCTGCAGGCGGGACCGAGTGCGCATACTTCCGGCAGCATCCCCACACTGATTTGGGCATTGGTGTGTACCTCCTGCATGGCCTGGAAACGTTCCGTCTGCAGGGCGCGGGCCTTTTCCACCCGCCGGCGTATGGCCTCAGAGCTTTCTTCCAAAGGTGTGGCAGCGGTCCCCGGGATGAGGTCCTCCACGTCTACGGGCTTTACCGTCAGATGAATATCAATCCGGTCCATCAGGGGACCCGAGATCTTATTTTCATAGCGCTGTACCTGGTAGGGCAGGCAAACACATTCCCTGACCGGGTGTCCACGGTACCCGCAGGGGCAGGGATTCATAGAGGCCACCAGCATGAACCGCGCCGGGTAGTCTACCTTGTACCGCGCCCGGGACAACCTTATGGTTCCGTCTTCCAGGGGTTGCCGCAGTACTTCCAGTGCAGCGGAAGGGAATTCGGGCAGTTCGTCCAGGTAGAGCACCCCGTTATGGGCCAGGGATATTTCTCCGGGCAATGCCGAGGCGCCCCCGCCCGTCAGGGAAACCACAGAGGCCGTGTGGTGTGGGGAGCGGAACGGGCGGGAGCGCATCAGCCCCTTTTCGCCCCGGGGCACCCCGGCCACAGACCAGATGCGGGTGGTTTCCATGGCCTCGGCATGGGACAAAGGCGGAAGGATCCCGGGAAGGCAGCGTGCCATGAAGGTCTTCCCTGCCCCCGGCGGACCGGTCATGAGCACATTGTGGCCCCCGGCCGCTGCCACCTCCAAGGCCCTTCGCGCCTGGGCCTGCCCGCGCACCAGGGAAAAATCAGGATATGGGTCCGGCCACAGGGGTGCCATCCGGACAGGGTCTCCCGGCTTCTGGGGTGCCATCCGGACAGGTTCTCCCGGTTTCAGGGGGTCCATCTGCACAGGCTCGTCCGGCCGCAGGGGGGCCATCCGCACATAGCCTTCCGTCAGGTCCAGCACTTGGGCCAGGTGCGTGACCCCGTACACGTCCAGGCCTTCCACCACGGCCGCCTCGCGGGCCGATTCCAGGGGAAAGATGCATGCCCGGAATCCGCAATCCCGCGCATGCAGCGCCATGGACAGCGCCCCCCGGATGGGCCTCAGCGTTCCGTCCAACGCCAGTTCCCCCATGCAGAGCGTGGTGTCCAGCATGGGGGCGCGGATCTGTTCCGAGGCGGCCAGCACCGCCAGGGCCAGTGGCAGGTCATAGGCCGAGCCTTCCTTCCGGATATCGGCAGGAGCCATGTTGATTACAATTCTTTTACAGGGGATGCGCAAACCCACGGAATGCACAGCCGTTGAAACGCGTTGCTGGGATTCCCTCACGGCGCTGTCGGGCAATCCCACCAGGTGAAAATTGATGCCGGGAGAAACTTCCGCCTCTATGGTTACGGTAATGGCCTCTATCCCGCATACCGCACTCCCGTATGCCTTTACCAACATACTTCACACATAAAAAATCCAACATCTTGCGGGAAAAAATCAGTTCCGGAAAACGCCGCCCGGGAATAAGCCGCCTGGTACTTGGAACCCGGCTCCTTGGAACAGGCACCTGGAACAGGCACTTGGAACCCGGCTCCTTGGAACAGGCACCTGGAACAGGCACTTGGAACAGGCTCCTTGGAACAGGCACTTGGAACAGGCTCCTTGGAACAGGCTCCTGGAACAGGCACCTGGAACAAGCACCTGGAACAGGCGCCTGAGAGCTGGCACTTAAAACAGTCCGTGCAGCCGGGCGTCTATCTTGTCTATCACCTTGCTGAGATCTTCCGGATTCTCCTCTATCTGGAGGCTGTCTACTTCCAAAATCAATTTGGGCCCTTCATAATTCGCTATCCATGTCTCATACCGTTCGTTCAGTCCCGTAAGGTAGTCTAGGCGTATGGAATTTTCATACTCCCGGCCCCTTTTCTGGATGCGGTTCACCAGGGTGGGGACCGAAGCCCTCAGGTATATGATCAGGTCGGGTGCGGGTATGAGTGATATCATCAGCTCATAGAGTTTGATGTAATTGTCAAAATCACGCGTGGACATGAGCCCCATGGCGTGCAGGTTGGTGGCAAAGATGCTGGCATCCTCATAAATGGTACGGTCCTGGATGACTGTGTGTCCAGCTTTCTGGATCTCGACAATGCCTGCCAGGCGCCGGTTCAGGAAGAATATCTGCAGATTGAAAGACCAGCGTTTCATATCTTCGTAGAAATCTGTTAGATAGGGGTTGTCTACCACTTCTTCATACTTGGGCACCCACCCGTAATGTTTGGCAAGAAGTCGTGTCAGGGTGGTTTTTCCGCTTCCAATGTTTCCTGCAATAGCTATATGCATGTCCGGTGTTTTTTGCTGTAACAAAGATACGTAAATTTTATGCCTTGAAAACAATTAACAGGTAATTAACAAAAATTGTTGTTGCGTGGGAATTTTTTACATAACTTTGCGTATAACCCGATAGATTTCTACTATTCATAACCTTAAATAATATGAAGAAAATTTTGAATATTCTTGTCCTCGGAGCGGTGTGTCTTGTGGCGGCATCCTGCGCAACCACGAGGATTCCTGCCGATTTTTCCGGAATTGTTTGTGGAGAGCCGGTTTTTGACGTTCAGGAAAACGGGACGGTAAAGATCTCTTTCTGCGTGGAAGTTCCTGCAAACTATTTTGAAAAAAGGATTACCTTCAGCATCATGCCTTCCATATTATACGCAAACGGTGATGTTAAGGAATTGCCCTGCTATACGGTACAGGGATTCTCTGTTGTAGACACCAATTACCCGGTGGTGGACTGGTCTGTCCAACAGGTATTGTGCTACAGCACCACCATACCGTATCATGACGGTCTGGCCACGGCCACACTGCAAACCAAAGCATGGATACTCAACTGCCTGAGCAAAGAAGAATTATGCCTGCCCCTTTGCAGCTGGGCCATTTCCGTGCCGCTGACCCCCGTGCCTCCCGTATATATGGCCCACATAGCCGCTGAATCGAGTGTAAGAGCCGCCCTGCGCGGAAAGATCTACTTCCCGGTAAACGGTCATCTTGTTACCGATGCCATAGCCACCCAGCCAGAGATCACACGGACGTTGAATTCCCTGCGTCAGCTGACAAGTCGCAACGATTTCAACATCACACGCATTGACGTTGAAGGTAACGCTTCTCCGGAAGGGACCTCCCGCATTAACGACCCGCTGGCCAAGAGACGTGCCGACCATACCCGCGCTTTCTTCGAGAAAGCATTGAAAGACAATGGTTACACCAAACCAGTGCCTGCCAGCGTATGGACCGTGAACAGTACCTCGGGCATGGGATTCTGGAACGAATTCTACACCGCCATGAAGGAATCCAACGTAAGCAACAAAGACCAGCTTGCCGAGAAATTCCTCCGCCTGGCCTCCAACCCTGTTGAAGCCGAGCGCCAGATAAGGGCCGAGATCGCTTCCAACGCCGAGGTAAAGAACGTGATGATGCCCCTGCTGCGTTACGGATCGGTTGCAGTCAACTTTGACCCCATCCAGCTGACAGCAGAGGAGATCCGCGTAATTGCCGATAACCAGCCCGAGTACCTGACACCCAACGACATCATCCAGGCCGCCACGGATCTGGAACCCGATGAGGCCATTGCCCTTTACAAGAGGTCCCTGGACCGCTACCCCGATGTGGTTGAACTGTACGTGAACCTGGCATACTACCAGTTCTGGAACAACGACCTGGAAGGCGCAAGGCAGACCCTGGAAAATGCAAAACTGGTTGCCGATGAACCGGCAGAAAAAGACATTGTCGCATTGCAGTGTGCCTGCGTAGCCATGAAAGCAGGTGAGTACAGCCAGGCTGAATCTGCCCTGAACTCCATCTCCGATGAAGGAATGACACGTTACTACCGTGGTGTTCTTGCCATCTATCAACAAGATAATGATAAAGCCTTACGCCTGTTGGAAGACAGCAAAGACATCAACTACGCCATTGCCCTGTTGAACAAGAACAAGGTCAAAGAGGCCCTGAACGTGTTGAAGGATCTGGATCAGGGGTTCCCCTACGTTCTGTATTCAACGGGTGTTGCCTACGGACGCCTTAATGAAAATGCAAAGGCCGCAGAATACAAGGCAAAAGCTTACCAGATTGATCCTTCATTAAGATTGTTGGACAAATAGATCCATTTTCCTAAACCGGATGAAAGCCTCCTCCCGGAAGAGAGGGGGCTTAATCATTTTCCCTTGAAGTTTTATACATGTCAGACACCCTAAGGCAAAAAGGACAAAGAAGGCTCCTTGTAGAAGAACTGGCCCGTAAATTTGCTTTCAATCCCCTGGTGCTGAAAGCCATGGAACAGGTTCCACGGCACCTTTTCGTAGAAAAAGGGCTCGAGCACATGGCCTACAACGACAAGCCCCTGCCGATAACCGGCAGCCAGACCATATCGCAACCTTATACTGTTGCCATGCAGACGCACCTGCTCAATGGCAGCAAAATGGACAAGGTCCTGGAAATCGGTACCGGCTGCGGATACCAGGCCGCCATCCTCATGGCCATGGGATACCGGGTGTATTCCATTGAACGGATATGGGAGCTTTACCTGCAGGCACAGAAAAACCTGGTGGCAACGGGCTTTGATCCTTCAGGGCTGTACTACGGAGACGGCTTTGCCGGCCTGCCCCAGTTTGCCCCGTTCAAAGGGATCCTGGTCACCTGCGCAGCCCCTTCCGTTCCCGAAAAGCTGAAGGAGCAACTGTCCATCAATGGAAGACTGGTGATACCCGTGGGACGTTACGAACAAAAAATGCTACGCATCACAAGAACCGGAGAAGACACATATAGCACAGAAGATTTTGGTACCTATTCATTCGTGCCCATGCTGACCGGCACACAAAAAATAAAACATGGAGATTAAAACTTTTTATTTCAATGCCTTGCACACCTGTTGCTACGTGGCATATGACCAGACAGGCAATTGCATCATTATTGATCCCGGCTGTTATAGACAAAGGGAAGAACAGCGGCTGACAGCTTTTATCAAAAGCCAGAACCTGCAACCCCGGTACATTGTCAATACCCATTGCCACTTCGATCACCTGATGGGGCTCGGTTTCCTGCAGAAAACATATGATGTTCCGTTCCTGGCACATCCCCTGGAAGCAGAAATCCTCAAAAGATCAATCTCACAGGCGTTGTTGTTCGGATTCAACATGACGCCGCACGGCACGGATTTCACCCCCCTTGCCGATGGCCAGGTGCTTTCCTTCGGGACATCTTCCCTGAAAGTCCTGCACACCCCGGGTCACAGCCCCGGGAGCGTCTGCCTTTATGGCAACCTGGAAGGGATTTTGTTCACGGGAGACCTGCTCTTTGCCGGCAGCGTGGGCAGGACCGACCTGCCCGGGGGAGATTTCGATCAACTCATGGATTCGTTCGTGAATAAAATCAGACCTTTACCTCGTTTCACACTGGTTTTCCCGGGGCACGGTCCTGCCTCTTCCCTGGAACGCGAATTTGCAGATAACCCCTACCTGCAGCATATATGCTGATTCACATGCCTGCCAGTCATATCCGGATAGAAGGTGCCAGGGTCAACAACCTGAAAAACATCAGCCTGGATATACCTGGCCATACCTTGTGCATCATTACGGGACTGAGCGGAAGCGGCAAATCCTCGCTGGCCTTTGACACCCTGCATGCGGAAGGACAAAGGCGCTACCTGGAAACCTTGTCTTCCTATGCCCGCCACTACCTGGGTATCCTTCAGCGCCCCGATGTGGAACACATCTCGGGCCTGAGCCCAATCATTGCCATTGAACAGAAGACCACTACCCGCAATCCCCGTTCCACGGTAGGCACTGTGACGGAAATCTATGACTTCCTGAGGCTTCTTTTTGCCAGGGCGTCCATCGCTTATTCACCCGTCACGGGCAAGCCCATGATCCGGTACAGCGCAGAGCAGATGGTGTCGCTCATTGCCACGCAGTACCAGGGCAGGAAATGCATCCTCCTGGCTCCCGTGGTAAAGGGAAGGAAGGGGCATTACCGGGAACTGCTGGACCAGATCCTGAAAAAGGGATTTCTGGAAGTCCGCATAGACGGAAGCATTGAGCAGATAGGCCATAACATGATGCTGGACCGATACAAGACCCACTTCATTGAGATCGTGATTGACAAGCTTATCCCCTCCGGCCAGGATAATGCTTCACTGGCCCGCCTGCGTGATTCTGTCAACATGGCGTTGCACCAAGGGAACGGCTCCTTTGCTGTACTGGATCCGGATACCGGGAACATCACACACTACAGCAAACACCTGATGTGCCCCGAAAGCGGGTTGTCTTTTCCGGAACCTGCCCCCTTCAGCTTTTCATTCAACTCTCCCCTGGGAGCCTGCCCAAAATGCAAAGGCCTGGGATTCACCACCTGTATTGACCTGAAAAAGATCATTCCGGATAATTCCCTGTCCATAGCACAGGGCGGGATGGAGCCTTTTGGCAAATTGAGGAACAACACCTTGTTCGCTCACCTGGAAGGCGTGGCAAAAAAATACGGATTCTCACTCGATACCCCCATTGCGGAAATTCCTGAGGAAGCTATGGATACACTCCTCTACGGAAGCGAGGACCTGATCTATGTTCATTCAGAGATGGGCGGGCCCTATACCATAACGTTCCCGGGGCTGATCAACCGCATGGAACAGGTGAACGGTGAGGAAGAAGAGAAAATGGCCACCCGGGAACGTTACCTGGAAGAGGTGATGTGTCCTGTGTGCCACGGAAGCCGGCTGAACCAGGATGCCCTGTGCTTTCGCTTTGCAGGTAAGAACATTGCAGAGCTGGCTGCCATGGATATCCAGCCCCTGGTCACCTGGCTGGAGGGAGTGGAAGACCGCATCCCGGAACGGCAACAGGCCATTGCCGCAGACATCCTGAAAGAAATCCGCGACCGCCTGCAATTCCTGCTGGATGTGGGACTCTCCTACCTGTCCCTGGACAGGGGAACACGCACCCTGAGCGGAGGAGAGAGCCAGCGTATACGATTGGCCACACAGATAGGCTCCACCATGGTGAATGTGCTATACATCCTGGACGAACCCAGCATTGGATTGCATCAGAGGGACAACCGCCGGCTTATCAATGCGCTCCTGAAACTGCGCGATGCGGGGAATTCGGTCCTGGTGGTGGAACACGACCAGGAAACCATCCTGAGTGCCGACTGGCTGGTAGACCTGGGACCGGGGGCCGGCCGTGAGGGAGGCAACCTGCTGTACTCGGGGCCCATGAACAAATTCCTGGAAGAACCGCACCAGGACAGCCTTACCTGGCAATACCTCAAGGGTATCCGGAGCATACCCGTTCCCGGGACAAGGCGTACCGGCAACGGACACGTGCTCCGTGTCAGTGAGGCCACGGGCAACAACCTGAAAAACATCACCGTGGATTTCCCCCTGGGGTGCTTCATCTGTGTCACGGGTGTGAGCGGCAGCGGGAAGTCCAGCCTGGTAAACGAAACGCTCGTGCCTGTGCTGACCAGGAAGTTTTACCGTTCCAAAAGACCTTTCCTGCCCCACAGGTCGGTGACCGGCATCCAGCACATAGACAAGGTGGTGGAAGTGGACCAGTCGCCCATTGGGAAAACGCCCCGCAGCAATCCCGCAACCTATACCAACGTGTTTGCCGATATCCGCAAGCTCTTTGCCGCTTCACAGGATGCCAGGATACGGGGGTTCAAGTCTTCCCGCTTTTCCTTCAATATCAGGGGCGGGCGGTGCGAAACCTGCAAGGGGGCGGGTATACAGCTCCTGGAAATGAATTTCCTGCCGGACGTACACATCACTTGTCCCGACTGCCAGGGAAAACGTTACAAAAGCGACACCCTGGCCGTTCGCTACAAGAACAAGAACATCTACGAAGTGCTGGACATGACTGTCAACGAAGCCGTTGACTTTTTCAGGCATGTTCCTTCCATCATCCAGAAAATCAAAACCCTGCAGGATGTGGGCCTGGGATACATAAAACTGGGACAACCCTCCACCACCCTTAGCGGGGGTGAATGCCAGCGCGTAAAACTGGCAGCCGAATTGTCCCGCATCTCCACGGGCAATACGCTCTATGTTCTGGATGAGCCTACCACCGGTTTGCATTTCGAGGACGTGAAGGTCCTCCTCCATATCCTGCAACAGCTTACCGACAAAGGCAACACCATTGTCATCATTGAGCACCATCCGGACATCATCCTGGCGGCCGACCACATCATTGACCTGGGTCCGGAAGGAGGGGATGGCGGAGGATACGTTGTGGGAGTCGGAACGCCGGAAGAACTGGCAGAGAATTTGCAGTCCTATACAGGCGTCCTGATCAGGAAATGGCTAAAATAAAGAGAATCGCCTATGAAAAGCTTGCAAGAGATCAACAAGGAAAATAACGGGCCCGATGCCGGGAGATACCTGGCAGCCCTGGTGGACAACCGCCTCAAAAGCCTGGACTATATTCTGTACAATCCACATAATGTGCAATTCGTGGATTATTCACATCCCGACGGAAGAAGGACCTATATCCGTTCTCTTTCCTTTGTCCTGCAGAAAGCCGTAAAAGAAGTCTTCCCCGAAGCCAGGCTGAGGATATCCTATTCCGTGGTGAATTCGCTCTATTGCAACCTGGACCTGCCCGATGGAAGAGAGGAGACCAACCGGGACATGGAACTGATCTGCCAGGCTATGAACCGGATCATTGAACAGGACATTCCATTCAGAATGGAAAAGGTCCGGTCTGAAGAAGCGCAGCAAATATTCGAGAAAGCAGGTTTTCCCCAAAAAGCGTTGCTTCAGAAAACGCGGGGCCATTTCTTCACTTCCGTCTATTACCTGAATGACAGCCCGGACACCTTCTATGGTCCGCTGGTGCCATCCACGGGCTACCTGAAACTCTTCAGCCTGCGCCGTTTTTACAAGGGTTTCCTGCTCCAGTACCCGCAACCGGACAATCCCCTGCAGCTTGACGGCCCCCCGCAGCTGCACAAGCTGGTGGAAGTTTTCGAGGAATATGTCAACTGGGGCAATATCATGGGGGTGAAAGATGTTGGCAGCCTCAACCAGACCATACAGCGCGGGGAGACAAAAGACTTGATACTGATTGGAGAAGCGCTGCACAGCAGACGGTATGCCACCATCGCTGACACCATCTTCGGACTAAGGGACAAAGTCAGGCTGGTACTCATTGCGGGTCCCTCCAGCAGCGGAAAGACCACCACATCCTACAGGATTTCCAAACAACTGAAGGTGCTGGGCCTGCAGCCTGTTATCCTGGAAATGGACAATTATTTCGTTGACCGGGAAGATTCCCCGCGCGATGAAAACGGAGAGTACGATTTTGAATCCGTTCACGCCATGGATATGGCATTCCTGAACAGGCAACTGTTTGAACTGCTGGAAGGCAAGGAAGTGGAGATCCCCTTTTTCAATTTTCTGACCGGCAGGCGTTTCTTCAACGGAAGGAAAATCAAGCTGGAAGATAACCAAATCCTGATCATGGAAGGGATCCATGCCCTGAACCCGGACCTGACAAAGGACATCCCAGAAGAGAATAAGTTCCGCATTTATGCCTCGGCCCTGACCTCCCTGGCCATGGACGAGAACAACCGCATCTCCACCACCGACACCCGGATGATACGCAGGATGGTGCGCGATGCGCAATTCAGGGGCATTTCGGCCGAAGAGACCATCCTCCGCTGGCACAGTATCAGCTACGGGGAGCGTCAGAACATCTTCCCATACCAGGAAGAGGCCGATGTCATGTTCAACTCGGCCCTGCCATATGAGCTGGCTGTCCTTAAATCCCACGCCGAGCCTTTGCTGCACCGGATCCCCCCCGTTTCCGAGGCATACCCCGAAGCCCTGCGGCTGCTGAACTTTTTGAGTTATTTCTCCGCCGTTCACCCCAGGGATGAGCGCTATATTCCTTATGTGTCTGTGATCAGGGAGTTTATCGGCACCAATCAGCAGGATTGACGGGAATCCCTTTGTGAAGCAGTTGAAAGTAACTGTTCCCTTCCCCCTGGGGAGAGAGCGTCCCCAGTTTCTGTCCCGTTACCACCTTTTGCCCTTCCTTGACAACCACATCCACCATGTGGCAATAGATGGTGCTGTACTGGCCGTGTGTGACCAGTATCCGTATCAGGTAACTGTCGCGGTTGTCCATCCAGATACTGGACACGGTCCCGTTGAAGACGACCCTGACTTCCCCCGCTTTGGTGCCCGACAGGGTAACGCCCTTGTTATCGAAGGTAAAGCCCCATTTTGGGTCCGTGATACGTCCAAAACGCTCAATGACAACAGCATTTTTCAGCGGCCACGGCAAGTTCCCCTTGTTGGCCGCAAAATCTTCCGACAGGACGCGCGCCGCCTCAACGGCCGCCGGATCTGTGGCTATGTCCTTCTTTTCCAGCGCAGCCAGCGCTTCCCGGATCTCCCTGTCCAGTTTGCGCTGTTCCTCTATGCGCCTCTGCAAGGCTGCCTTAAGTTGCTTTTCATTCTGCTGCATCTTCTTGATGTTGCCGTCAAGAAGGCGCTGGTCCTTTTCCATGCGTGATACTTCCAGGGCCACGTCGTCCCGGGCCTGTACACGTTCCTGCTGCAGGGATACCAGGCGTGTCTCTTCCCGGACCAGGCTGTCCTGCGTTTCCCTTATCTTCTGTTCCTGCGTACGCATGTAGTCGCTGTAATTGCGGAAATAACGCCACCTGCGATAGGCCTGTGAGGCGCTTTCACTGGAAAGGATGTGCATGATCCAGAGTTTCCGGTCACGGTGCCTGTATGCCTGTTGCAATAAGGATTCATAGGCCGTGAGCAGGTGGTTGTGTTCCTGCCTGAGCCGTAAGATCATTTGGTTTTTTTCCGCAATCCGGCTGTTGAGCACGGCCAGTTCCTGCTCCATGCCCCTGAGCAGTTCCTGCCTGCTGGCAATAAGGCTTTGCCCCAGCCTGTATTGCGTTAGCTGACCCCGGATGTTGTCTGTGGTGGAGTCGATCCTGCTTTCGAGTGTGGCTATCTCTTCCCGGAGCCTGTTATTGCGGGATTGCAGTGCCCCCACATCCTGTGCCCCGGCCCTTGCGCCTGCTGCCAGGAGAATGGAAAGGATAAGCAACACCCGCTTCATGGCCTATTGCCCGTTTTTTTTGTTTGTCTCTATTTTTTCCAGGATGTCCTGGCGGGGTTCAATGTCGTAAGCCTGTTGCCAGTACACAATGGCCATGAGCGGTTCGTTCAGGGCATTGAGAACATCTCCGTAGTGGTCCAGTATCTCTGCGCTTTCCTTGCCTCCGTATGCCAGGGCCTGTCTGAAAATATTCCTTGCCTCGGCAGAACGGCCCAGCTTATGCAGGATCCAGGCGTATGTGTCCAGGTAGGTCGGGTTTTTCGGTTCCTTGTCAATGGTGACCTGGCTCATTTCCAGGGCCTTCTCCAGTTCCTCTTCCCGCAGGGAAAGATAATAGGCATAGTTGTTCAGGACCGCCAGGTTTTCCCTGTCCAGCCGGAGCACTTCGTCATACATCCGGAAAGAGCGCTCCCAATCTCCTTTTTCATGGTACAGGTCTCCCAGCAGGGCCATGGTCTGCACCTTGTTTGTCATGTCTTTCTTTTTCAGCAGGGACAGGATTCGCTCAAACCGGGCTATGGCCTGGTCCAGCTGTCCGGTCTGCCATAATCCCAGCCCGTAAAGGCTGCTGAAGTCGGGATTGTCCGGAAAAATTTCCAGTGCACGACTGCCGTATTCGCACAACAGGGGCCATTCCTTCAGGTAATAGATCACTCCCAGGGTCTGGTACCAGGCGTGGAAATCGTTGGGATAATACCGGAGGTTATCTTTGATCACCTCCAGCGCCTCGGCTTTTTTTTCTGTCTGGATAAGATAGCCGCCATACATGTAAGCCAGGGTGCTGTCTGTTTTGTGCGCACTTCGGGCACTCAGGAACAGGGTGTCCACCTGCGGCTGGAAAGTGGCAACAAAGCCCCTGGTATCCAGGATCTGCTTCAGGTAATCTGTCTTCATGCGCACGTCAACATCGGGATAGGCCAGGAAAATGTTGATGTTCTCGAAAAACAGGTCAAACTGCCGCTTCATGCGGTATGTTTCTGCAATGCCAAAAATTGCCGGCATGAAGGCAGGGTCTGCTTCCAGTGCCCTCCGGTAATAATCACCGGCCTTATCAATCTCCCCGTCTCCACCTGCCAGGTCTCCCAGGACGCTGAGAACACGGGGAGAGGGTGTATGGTCAGCATAAGCGCGCAACAGGGTCTGGGCGGCTTCCTTATCGGTCTCCATCATCAAGTTGAAGCGGAGCAGCAGTCCAGACTCGGTCACACCTTCCCTGGCCTCCAGGGTATCGAGCAACTTCAGCGCTTTGTCTGTCTTGCGGCCGTTCATGTACAAACCTATGAGATCGTACAGCAGTTCTGTTTTGGCCGGGTAATCCAGCCACAGGTTTTCGTAAAGCGATCCGGCTTCTTCCTCTTTGCCGGAAGCTATGGCCAGCTTTGCCTGCTGCAGGCGGTACCAGTAATTTCCCGGGTCCAGCTTCAGGGCTTTATCCAGGTATTCCCCCGATTCTTCCCATTGTCCTGCATAACCGGCTATCTGTGCCAGGTAGTAAAAAGCCGCATCGTTTTTCCTGTCGCGGGATACGGTACGCTTGAAATATTCCCTGGCCTGCGGAAATTCTCCCAGGTAAAACATTTTCAATCCCTGGTAAAATAAGACACTGGATTCTTCGGTAGCCATCTCGGCACGGTAACCGCAAGATGTCAAAACAACCAGGAGTACGAGGACACAAACACGCTTGCACATGGGTTCAAAGTATTACAGGAGTTGCAAAGTTACCATAATTCGTTCAATTCAATTATTTATTTTACATTTGTTTAGCCTGTAGAATTTTCTCATATCCATGCAACATTCCGGCCGTGATTTTCATCTAAATAAAGACATTCCGGAAAGTGACCTCATAGCTGCCTGCAAAAAGAATGATGCGACGGCACAACGTGTCATTTATGAGCGTCTCTATTCCAGAATGCTGGCGGTCTGTCAACGCTACACAGGCAACCGGGAGACCGCCAGGGATGTGGTACAGGATGGATTTGTCGTGTTGTTTGACAAGATCGGGACTTATGCGGGAACAGGCTCTTTTGAGGGGTGGGCACGGAAAATTTTTGTGAACATGTCCCTTTCCCACCTTCGCAAAAACGATGCCCTGAAATACACGGAGCCCATAGAGAACACAGCCGCCAAAACGGTTACAACCGGATTGATCCTGGAAAACATATCGGCCGGTGACATCCTTCACTGCATGGAACAGATGCCTTACGGTTTCCGTACCATTTTTAACATGTATGCCATTGAAGGGTACTCACATAACGAAATAGCCAAGTTGTTGGACATTAGTGAAAGTACTTCCCGCTCCCAGTATTCCAGGGCCAGGTCATGGCTGCAGAATAAACTGAACGAACTAAAATGAAACGGATACAGTTCATAAGTTTCATCATTATCACGGTGATCACTGCCTCTTGCAGGGACAGCATTCCTTTCCGTTATGATCCGTCAGAGCCGGACTCCCTGTCCACACGCAGGTATCCGCATGCCTTTTTCATAGTCCGGGGAGAGATCGTCGATTCCCTGACACAGGAACCTATCCCTGGACTTACCGTGAACCTACGCCAGGAAGACACGGTCCTTACCGATTCAAACGGCGTGTATCTGGCACAAACCGTTGCCTTTCCCATATCACAGGAATTCCGGATGATACTGAACACCTATGGGGAACAACACAATCCTCTGTATCTCCCCGAAACGCTATCCGTCATTTTTTCCATGCCTACTTTCAAGCTGAGCCAGGATGAGATCCTGGAACACGGACCGCAGTTTTTTGGCAGTGCGTATGTGACAATAAACAGAACATTAATCCCTTTGGTTCATGAGTGAAAATTTGTTTGAAAAGAAAATCCGGGAGAAGCTGTACGATTTCTCCATCCCCGGGGAAACCGGGGACTGGGAAGCCCTGGCGGCACGCATGTCGGGGCGCAAAGCATTCCTGCGCCGCAGAAGGGTTTTGATCCTCATCCCTGCAGCTGCCGCCTGCCTGTTGCTGCTCATGTTTTTACTCATGCCTGTCACAGACAGGAAGTCTCTTGCTCCCGTAACCGTTTGCCATATCGTACCTCAACCTGCCTCCCTTGAGCTTGCCGTCGCTCCGGGAGACATCCCCGCATTACTCTCGCAGCAGGGCCTGGAACTGCTGCGCAGCCGTTCCGTTATTCCTGCCACTTCCGAGATAACCACTCCTGCTGACATGATCCCTTCCCCGGAAATTCAGCAGGCTGCCCCACCACAGGTGGCCATGGAAGAGCCTGCTGTTGAGAAGGTTATGCCCGTGGAAATCCCGCCAAAAGCCGCTGCAACGAAAACCAATGGCTTGTACCCGGATGGCATCCCAAAAAATCCCAGGCTGAATAGAAAATGGATAACTGCCGCCAATTTCTCCTACCAGGGAGCCATCAACGGTGCTTACCTGTTCACTCCTTCCACCTATACCACAAAATGGGAAACACCGCTGAGCCTTGCCAGCAGCGACCTGTCCAACCTGGGCATCCCCGATGATATGGCGCCCGACTTCACGGAAGATGACAGGAACCAGATCTCGGCCCATTTCTCCACCCCCATCTCGGCCGGTATCAATGTGCAAAAAGAGTTCAACAAATGGTTGTCCGTGGGAGTGTCCCTCACCTATACCCTGCTGCGCGGGGAATACCAGGTACATACGGCCGACAAATCATATATTGTCAACCAGAACACGCATTACCTGGGAATTCCGATAAGCATCTACCTGCGTATGGTCAACACACCCCACCTGACTGTCTATGCCGTCGGGGGAGGAGCCATGGACAGGGCCATTGCCGATGAATACTTTTGCCAGCTGAACGATGTGACCACACACCAGTACGTTCCGGTGCAGGGTTTCCAGTGGTCTTTATACGGGGGACTGGGCATAGAATACAAATGGTCTGAGCTGATGGGCATATACATAGAACCTGCCGTATCGCATTACTTTGACAATAACCAGCCCAAGAGCATCCGGACCGTGCAGCCCACCCAGTTCAGGATGGAACTGGGCATCCGCTTCAGGATCTAGGTTCCTTCAGGAGCCGGGCCATTTCCGAGGCAAACACAAAATCGTTCAGGGCTTTGTTGTTGGCCTGCAGGACACCTTCCTTGCTACCTTCCCATTCTTTTTTCCCCTGGTAGAGAAACACCACTTTTTCACCTATGGCCATCACCGAGTTCATGTCATGGGTGTTGATGATGGTGGTCATTTTGAATTCGTGGGTCAGTTCACTGATCAGGCGGTCTATCACGATGGCCGTCTGCGGGTCCAGGCCCGAATTGGGTTCATCACAGAACAGGTACCGGGGATTCATTGCTATGGCACGTGCTATCCCCACCCTCTTTTGCATCCCGCCACTCAGTTCTGACGGGTACTTGTCCCCTATGTCGCCCAGGTTCACACGGTTCAGGCAGAAATCAACCCTGTCGTTTTTCCTGGCCAGGGACCAGTCCGTGAAAAAGTCCAGCGGAAAACGGACATTTTCCCGTGCCGTGGCAAAGTCAAACAGGGCGGCTCCCTGGAAGAGCATGCCCATGCTCTGGTGGATGGCTTTTCGCTGTTTTTCTCCCAGCCCGGTAAAATCAGTCTTATCGTAGAAAATCCTGCCCGAATCTATCGTATGCAGGCCGGCAATGGCTTTGAGCAGCACGGTCTTGCCCGACCCGCTCGCCCCAATGATCAGGTTTGTCTTTCCTTCCTCAAAATCCACCGATATGTCTGACAGCACCTGCTGCGGGCCAAAGAATTTGTTTATGTTCTGTACAGATATCATCACTTCCGGATCTAAGGGGTCAGTTCAGCATTAATTGGGTCAGGAGCAGGTCAACTATCAGGATCAGCAGGCAGATGGCCACAATGGAGCGGGTGCTGGCACGGCCCACTTCCATGGAATTCTCCTTGGGAGAATACCCGTAAAGGGCAGAAACGGTCACAATGATAAAGCTGAATGCAACCATTTTGGTAATGGCATACACAATATAGTACCCGTTGAAGGCAAAACGCAACCCGGTGGCATACTGGCTCAGGGTGATCATTCCGGTGGCGGCCACTATCAGCCAGCCCCCCAGGATGCCTATCATGAAACTGAACAGCATGAGCAGGGGATTGAACAGGCACACCGACACCACTTTGGGCAATATCAGGTAATTGGCCGAGTTGATGCCCATCATTTCCATGGCATCTATCTGCTCTGTCAACCGCATGGTGCCAATGTCGGAAGAAATGTTGGACCCCACCTTGCCGGCCAGGATCAGGGCCACCATGGTACAGGAGAACTCCAGGATCAGGCTTTCCCGAACCATGTATCCCACGTACATTTTGGGAATGAACGGATTCTCAATGTTGTAGGCAGTCTGGATGACAAGCACGGCTCCAATGGCAATGGAAATAACCCCTATCAATGAAATGGAAGTCATTCCCAGTTTTTCGGTTTCCATCACGCACTGTTTCCAGAAAATCTTCCATTTTTCCGGCCTGGTGAACACCCGCTTCATGAGCAGGATGTATTCCCCTATCAGTTCAAAGGTTTTTTTGATCATGTGTCAAAGATAGTAAATAGGCGGCGTTTCCGGACAGGAGGCATGGGTGGTTTTTTATTCTTTTCCATAGTGCGCATCACAGGATTCAGGTAGATGTGCGAACTATCGGGCAGGGCGATCTTCACCCGCACGTAACGGTCCTGCTCCTGCAACAGGTAAAACGCGGAATCCGCAACCCCTGCGGCATTGTCCGGGGTGTGCGCCGAGCCGGCTGCATCTGCGGCCATGTCGGCTCCGGCCGGGACGCTTTTGAGCAAAGCGCCGTCCTGGCCGATAAAGTGGAATTGCCGTGCCTTCCCGCTCAGGACCACAACCAGGCTGTCTCCCTGTATGCGGCAGGATTGCAGAACGGGGAGGGCGTCCAGGCAGGCGCGCTTTTGAACCACGGAACCCCTTGCCACGCTTCGGGTCACCTCAATGCCGTAGGCCGCACCTGTTTTGAGTGCCCGGTAAACATCTTCCGGAGCTAAAGGATCCTGCGCCCCGGCATGGATCATGGTCAGGTCCCTGGCAAGGTCGGTGGGTTTGAAAACATTATGCGCATCGTCACCTGCAATGAGCATGGCCGGTTTGCCCGATGACAGCGCCACGTCCCACAGCTCTTCCGATATCCAGAAATCATTGAGCACCTCAAAAAGATCGTACCCGGATAGACGGCGCACATCCTTTTTGCTGTAGCCGCCCATCCATGCGGGATGGTGCAGGACCACAAGCTCCGAACGTTCGCCCAGTTGTTCAAGGATGTGTTGCTTCTGTGAGCGTGTCTGGGGCAGCACATAGTCATTCCAGTATACCATGCGGGCCCCGATGGTTCCCTGGTGCGTTTTGCATACATTGAAACCATGCTCATACACAGGAATGAACAGCCTGTTTTTCGTGGCTTCCGTTCCGGTAGCCGGCACTACCGTCCTGGTGTCTGTAATGTGTTGATAATCTGACACCCCAATGATGTCATACCCCAGCGAGTCGTAGGTGGTCACTATGTCCCCGACAGTATTGTCCTTCCCGTTTGTGATAAATTTCCACGAGTTGGAGTGGGCGTGAAAATTGCTCCTGAGCCACTGTCCGCCGGGTGTAACGTTCCCATACGGATTATACCAGTACGTTCCGGTGAAAGGATCTTCGGGAGCCGGTTCATAGAGCGGCATCTGGCGCGCAAGGAAAAAAAGCAGTACAAGAATTCCTGCCGGTATCCAGAAGCGCACTTTTTCCTGTTTCCTGCCCATGCTGTAAAGGTAGGTCTTTTTAGCCTATCTTTATGCCATGAACAAGACACTGCAGTTTATCAGCGGAAGGAGGGGACAGTGGAAAAGACTTGCGGCCGCCTTCGGGAATGGGGCACAGAAAGTGTCGCCCCTTTGGATGCATTGCGCATCACTGGGTGAATTCGAACAGGGAAGGACGGTGCTGGAAGCGTTCAGGCAGAGGCACCCGGATAAAAAGATCCTGCTTACTTTTTTCTCCCCATCCGGCTACGAGATCCGGAAAAACACACCTCTTGCCGATCATGTGTTTTACCTACCCCTGGACACACCCCGCAATGCCCGCAGGTTCCTGGACCTGACAAATCCCTGCGCTGCGGTATTTATAAAATATGAATTCTGGTATTTTTACCTGACAACCCTGAAAAAAAGGGGAATCCCCACGTACCTGGTTTCGGCCCGTTTCAGGCCCGAACAGCTCTTCTTCAAGAAATACGGGGCCCCGTTCCGTCGCATGCTGGCCTGTTTTACACATATTTTCGTACAGGACGAACGCTCCCTCCGGCTCCTGTCTGCCCTAAGGAATCCCCCACGAGAAATAACGGTGGCGGGCGATACGCGTTTTGACAGCGTGGGCTGCAACATCCCCCATGACAAGACACCTCCCCTGTTTCTTCAGCTGGTAAGGGAACCCGTACTGATAGCCGGCAGTACCTGGCCTGAAGATGAAACCCTGCTGGAACGCCTGGCAGGAGATATTCCGGAGTTGCAGATCGTCCTGGCCCCGCACCAGGTCGGTGTTGCACACCTGGAGTCCCTCCGGCGCCTGTTCTCCCGGTGGAAGCCGGTATTCTTTTCCCGGGCGGAACAAGGCCCGCCGCCCAAAATCCTGGTGATTGACAGCATAGGTGTGCTCTCCTCGTTGTACCGTCACGGAACGGTCTGCTATATTGGCGGTGGATTCAATCCCTCCGGAATCCACAATACCCTGGAAGCGGCTGTTCACTCAAAACCCATTCTCTTTGGTCCTAATTATGAAAAATTCAAGGAAGCCTGCGACCTGAAAGCCTTACGTGCGGCTGCAGATTTCCGTGATTACAATACGATGCTGGAAGCCCTCAAACGCTGGCTGGCAGATCCCACCCTGCGTGAAAAGGCAGGAAAAGCAGCGGGTGTGTATGTGCTGGATAATATTGGGGCTACAGATCAAGTTCTTGAAAAGCTGGTTGTCCGGGAGCCGTAGCCCGGTCTGCCGAAGGAGCCGCATATACAAAAGGATACCCGTTGCGCAGGGCATGCTTCCTTGAGCGCAGCGCGTCCGGCCCCATGATCATCAGGGTGGTCCTGAACGGCACCTCCGCCTTCCGGTTCTGCCTGTCGCACCAGGCAAGCAATACATCCGATTCCTGTGGATTCGCTGTATGAATAGCTATTTTCAGAAAATCAGCCCCTTCTGCAAATGCCTTTTCTGCAACCTTGTCCAGCTGGTCTTCCCGGGAAATTCCCCCGGGATTGTTTTCAGGAACATGTAATGAACGTATCACCTGAACCCCTTGTTCACGCGCCAGGGCAGTGAGTTCCTGTACATATCCCCGGGATGCATCCAGAGGGATATCCACCCACCCCACACCCCAGGATACCATTTCTGCAAGTGTTTCCGGAATGGTTTCATTATCGGGGACAACCGGATAGGTGAGCATAAGCTTCCTTTCTTTACCCAGGCATTGCACACGCAGGGCCACCATGCCAACCGCGGGAATATCCCCTGCAAGGTCCAGGCGCAATTCAACCCAGGGTGCCTTGTCCAGCCATGCCGGGACTTCCCTGTTGCAGACCGAGTCCAGGCTTACCCCGGGGTTTTGTGCCCGGTTGGTCCATAGTTCCACCGGATCGCTCACCAGCTTGTATTGGCCAATCCCCGCAAGCAAAACAAGGTCCAGGTCCCTGCCGCGTTTTTTCTTGTCGTGCAGCATGTGTGGGATGATGTCCCTTTCGCGGCAGGGGAGCACAGGATCCAGGCCGCAGGAAACCAGCAGCTGCAGCAGGCGCTGTGCCTGTTGCGGCTGCAGAAGGCCCCTGTCCGCCGAACACGCGGCTGCCAGGACCATGCCTTTTGCAACAGCCTGACCGTGAGAGAGCTGTGGATAACAGGCGGCCAGTGCATGTCCGAACGTGTGTCCGAAATTGAGGGCCTTCCTTACTCCTTTTTCGTAAAGGTCCTCTTCCACCACGTGCATCTTGATTTCCTGGCTTTCACGGATCAGCCGCTCCAGCACCCCGGCCGGCAGTTCCCTGAAATCTCTGCACGGTGCAACTTCCTTCTCAATAAATCTAAAATAGGAGTCCGAGGCGATGGCCCCGTGCTTTATACATTCTGCCAGCCCGCAGCGGAATTCCTCCGGGGGAAGTGTTTTCAGAACTTGTGGATTGCAGAAAACCCACCGGGGCAGCTGCGTGCACCCGATGATGTTTTTGTACGGGCCGAAATGTATCCCGTTCTTGCCTCCCAGGGCGGCATCCACCTGAGCAAGCAACGTGGTGGGAACCAAGCCAAAAGGCATTCCGCGCATGTATACAGAACCAAGGAAACCTGTGAAATCGCACACCGTACCTCCGCCCATGCCTATCAGGAACCAGGAACGGTCTGCCAGGATCTCCATCATCCGGGACACCGTCTGCTCCACCCGGTCCCATTGCTTGAGCGTCTCGCCCCCTTCCAGGGCCATCAGCTCCCAGGACGGGTCCACGGCCTGCCGCACCCATTCTGTCACCTGGCTGTCATAAAGAACCAGGGTTTTTGTTCCCGGGGGAACAAGCGCGCGCAATTGTGAAAAATCTTCCGATAAAATCAGCTGGCTCATTCGCGGATTATCTTTTCCTGGCGTTTGATGGATTGCTGGTGAATGGCCCGGTACACTTCCTGGATGAAGCTGTCATCCAGATCTTTATCTGCGGCCTGCTTCCGGGTCCTGGAAGACACTTCGTTCCACCGCTCTATCTGTATAATCCCTATCCCGCCCCGCTTCTTCACACGGCCAATCTGGTCCACAAGCGACATCCGCTGTGCCAGCAGGTCCACCAGGTCCTCGTCCAGCACGTCTATCCGGGAACGGATGGCATCAATGATTATTTTTTCTTCCGAGTGCAAGTCTTCAGAAGGCGCAGACCGTCTCCAGGAAAGGGAATGCATCATCTTTTCGAACCCGGCCGGCGTGAATTGCTGTACGGCATCACTAAGCGCCCCTGCGGGGGAGGGATGCACCTCTATCATCAATCCGTCAAAATTCAGGTCCAGAGCCCTTTGTGCCAGGTCGGGGATAAAGGAGGTGTCTCCGGACAGGTGCGAGGGATCGCACAACAGGGGGATGTCGGGCAGCTGCACCTTGAAGTCAATGGGAATGCGCCACAGGGGAGCGTTGCGCAGTTGTCCGATATGGTAATCGCTGAAACCGCGGTGAATGGCATACACCTTTTGCGGGCCATACCTGAGGACACGCTGAACGGCCCCTATCCACAACCCCAGGTCGGGATTGATGGGATTCTTTACAAAGACATGAAGGGGTGCGCCTTTCAAGGCCTTGGCTATTTCCTCAACCAGGAAAGGATTGGCTGTGGTGCGGGTACCCAGCCAGACAGCTTGAAGTCCTGCCTTGAGCACCAGCTCAACATGACGGGCAGAGGCCACTTCGGTACAGACCGGTAATCCAAGTTCCTTCTGGACATCGCTCAGCCAGGGAAGTCCCGTTTCCCCGATTCCTTCAAAATTGCCGGGACGCGTTCTGGGTTTCCATATTCCGGAACGGAAAAAGGATATGCCCCCGCTTCCGGCCGCGGGGGGAAGCCTGAATGCTGCCAGCTGTCTGGCTGCTGACCATACTTGTTCCCGTGTTTCGGCACTGCAGGGGCCTGCTATGATGATAGGATGGCTCATGTTATTCAGGGTCCTGTATACGTTGACGAATTTCCTGTTTTACCGCTTTCCAGCGGGGAATATCTATTTTGGGACCAATGACCTCTACCACTTTGGCGGCGACCATGGACCCTATGTCACCACATTTGCGCAGGGAAAGCCCTTGGGAATGGGCGAAAAGGAAACCTGCGGCATACAAGTCCCCTGCACCGGTTCCGTCTATGGAAATCCCGGGCCATATGTCAATTTCATATTCCTTGTCCCCGCTTCTGACAAGTGAACCCAGCTTTCCCATCTTGACCACCCCCACCTTGCAGATCTTCGCGATCTCACGCACGGCTTCCCGGGGTTCCTTGCCGGTAAAGGACAAGGCTTCCGTCTCATTGGCAAAGACAATGTCCACGTAATTCTCCACAATGTCGTGCAGGAAGGGGTTGTTGCTTTCCACCACATTGTAGCTGGCCATGTCAATGGAAATGACCATGCCCGCCTCGCGTGCCAGCTTGACTGCCCTGCGCACCAGGTGCTGATTCTGGACCAGGTATCCCTCTATGTGGAAATAATCGTATCCTGCAAACATTTCTGGCCTGAGGTCTTCCGGAACCAGCTCCAGGGCAGCCCCCAGGTATACGGCAAAGGTGCGGTCCGCATCGGGTCCAGTTACAAAAACCATGGCCCGTCCCGAGGAGTGGATCCCTTTGAGCAGGCAGGATTTGATGCCGTTGCGCTGTTGGTCTGCATAGAAAAGCGAGCCCAGCTCGTCGTCTCCCACCTTCCCTATGAAGCCCGAGGGCATGCCCAGAACGGCGGTTCCCGTAATGGTGTTTGCTGCAGACCCGCCCGCCACATACTGTACCCCTATGGGTTTGAGGTGCTGCCAGATCCTGTCAGCGGTGAGAGCGTCTACGTGTTGCATGCTGCCGTGAGGAATGTGGAAATGCTCCAGCAGGGAGTCGTCGGGAAGTAAAGCAAGGATATCTGTCAGGGCATTCCCGATTCCAAGGATAGATTTCATAAAAACCACTATTTACAGCAAATTTAATCTAATTTTCCGAATGTCCTTTTTTTGTACCTTTGCCGGGTCATGAAGTGGAAAAAAACCCTGAAAGTACTGCTGTTTGCGGCTCTTGCCCTGGTGTTGCTTTACTTTTCCTTCAGGGGCATCTATTGGGATGATTTCATGGCAGGCCTGCGCTCTGCGGATTATTTCTGGATCCTGATGTCCATGCTGGTGGGAGCCTTTTCCTTTTATGTCCGGGCTGCCCGCTGGAGGATCATCCTGCTTGGTTTGGGAAAACCTGTAAGAAGGCTGGATACCTTCAACGGCGTGGGTATGGCGTATCTGACAAATTTCGCCCTGCCCAGGGCCGGAGAGGTTGCCCGATGCGGGGTGGTCGCACAACGTGCTGGTCTGGGCTTTGACAAAGTCCTGGGAACCGTTGTCCTGGAAAGGACTTTTGATGTACTATGCCTGGTGCTGATAACCATAGCCGTTGCCTTCCTGCGCATGGATGTTTTCGGCCGTTTCATGGTCACCCAGATCTGGGACCCTCTCATGAACCGGCTTGGAGGCTCTTCTGCACTGGCCGTCATCCTGGTTGCAGGCCCCGTCCTGGCGGTTGTGCTGGTCCTGGTCCTGCTCCGCAAACCACTGGGCCGGATCAAGGTTTTCAGAAAGACGGGAGATTTTTTCCGGGGCATCTGGAATGGACTGGTGCAAAGCCTGAAAATGCCCCGCAAGGGATATTTTTTCTTTCTCACCCTCCTTATGTGGTTCCTTTACATATGTACCAGTTACTGCACCATCCTGGCTACTCCCCTGAGGAACCAGCTGAATTTCACAGACGCGCTGTTCCTGATGGTCGTGGGGAGTTTTGGATGGGTTGTCCCGGTTCAGGGCGGGATAGGAGCCTTTCATTTCATAGTGACCCTGGCGCTGGTGGCCGTATACGGCCAGACCCAGACAGGCGGGATGGTCTTTGCCACCATTAGCCATGAATCACAGGCTGTTACAATGCTGTTGACCGGATTGTTCGCCGTGATCTATATGAGCATATCCAAAAGAAATAAACCCAAAGAGGTACAATAATGAAAAAACTGTTTTTTCTGATCGCTGTCGCTGCCTGCCTGCTGCCGTTGTCCGCGGGAAAGCTGGCAGCACAATACCATACGTACGATTACATAACGTATGACAAGCACGAAGTTTTCCTGCAATACGGGGCTCCCACGTTCCAGGAATTGAGTACACAGATCCGCAAGGTAACGATAGTGGCCAGGGACGGGAACAAGTACGTTCCAGACCGTTTTGTCTATACGGGGATTGCCGCTTTAGGCTACAATTACTATACTTCCCCTTACATGAGCCTGGGAGGGTACGTGGGCATCAGTGCCGCCATGATGGAAATGGCGAAGACCGGCACCCAAACAGCGGTTTTCAAAAGCAGTGTGTTGAGCATCACCGGGCTGGTAACGGCTCACTGGATCTATTACCGGACCGGCATGTGGGAGCTTTCGGCACACGCGGCCGCCGGTATTACCCGCTGGATAGATGAACAGGAAATGATTGTATCGGGTTCTTCAGACATTTCTACCGATACCCGCAAGTGGCGGTTCGCCTACCATCTGAGCCCGCTACGGGTGAGATGGGGTGGCTCTTTCGGGGTATTTGCCGATATCGGGCTGGGCTACAAGGGCATTGCCAACGCAGGGGTCTCAGTCAGATTTTAAAGAGCATCCGGGCCAGCGGTCCCACCCCGGTCACCTTCTCTATCTCCATCTGTGTCCCTTTCGGGATATGTATGCGGGAATTGTACGATGAAATGAATATTTTTTCAAATCCCAGGCGGTTTGCCTCGGCAATCCTGCGTTCCAGGTGAGGGACGGGCCGGATTTCCCCACTCAGCCCAACCTCTGCGGCAAAACACCACCGGGCCGGTATAGCCAGGTCAAAGGCCGAGGAAAGGATGGCTGCGACCACAGACAGGTCTACCGCCGGATCGGCCACCCGCAGCCCGCCGGCCATGTTCAGGAACACATCCTTGGCCGCCAGGCGGAATCCCGCCCTTTTCTCCAGTACCGCCAGGAGCATGTTCATCCTGCGGGTATCAAAACCGTTGGCCGAACGCTGTGGCGTTCCGTAAGCAGCCGTGCTGACCAGCGCCTGTGTTTCTATCAGAAAGGGTCGTGTCCCGTCTATCGTAGCTGCCACGGCAATGCCGCTCAGGTCTTCATCGTGCAGGGGTATGAACATCTCGGACGGATTGTCCACCTGCCTCAGGCCATGGCCGGTCATTTCAAACAGGGCCAGTTCCGCCGTGGAGCCGTACCGGTTCTTGATGCCTCGCAGCATGCGGTATGCGTGTGTGCTGTCCCCTTCAAATTGCAGCACCACATCCACGATATGCTCCAGCACCTTGGGACCGGCAATGCTTCCTTCCTTGGTGATATGCCCTACCAGGATGACCGGGACATGCGTCTGTTTTGCATATTTGAGCAACAGGGCCGCACATTCACGTACTTGGGTGACGCTTCCGGGCGAGGATTCCAGGTGTTGCGAATAAGCGGTCTGTATGGAATCCACGATCAACAGGGAAGGCTTGACAGCGTACGCCTGTTCCAGGATGTTTTCCAGCATGGTCTCGCACAACACCAGGCAATTGTCCGGCATTTTTTCCGTGTCCTTCCCGCCCAGGAGCCTTTGAGCGCGCATCCTGATCTGGCGGGCCGATTCCTCCCCTGACACATATAACGTGAGCAGATGGGGTGCATGCAGTGGAATCTGCAGGCTGAGGGTTGATTTCCCAATCCCGGGCTCCCCTCCCAGCAGGACGACAGACCCGGGAACAAGCCCCCCGCCCAGGATGCGCTCCAGCTCCGTATTATTAAGGGATATCCGCTCCTGCTGTGCCGTGGAAATCTCTCCTATGGGCACAGCTTTGGCGGCAGGGGTGAGGGTTTCCTGCCTGCCCGGAGCACTGATGATCTCTTCTGCAAAAGTATTCCATTCCCCGCAGGAAGGGCAGCGTCCGAGCCATTTTGACGACTCGGCTCCGCAGTTCTGGCAAAACCAGGCTTTCTTGACTTTACTCATTACACAAAGATAAAATATTTATATCTTTATCAGATGAAAAAACACTTCTTACTCACACTGCTCCTGTTCCCCGCACTCCTGGGGGCTCAGGATTTCGCCCCGTATTTCCAACAGGTGGCTAAAGAATGGAATATCACCGGCTCTGCCCTGGCGGTCATCAAAAATGACTCCATCGTTTTTGTCCAGGGATTTGGAGAAAAACGCAACGGCAGCGGGTTGCCCGTAGATGGCAACACCGTGTTCCAGATAGGTTCGGTCAGCAAATCATTCACGGCCACACTCATGGCCATGCTGGTGGACGACGGGCTGGTCAACTGGAATGACCCCGTCAAATGGTACCTGCCCGATTTTGCCCTGTACGACCCCTGGGTGACAGACAACCTGGAAGTGAGAGACCTGTTCCTGCACCGTTCCGGGCTTCCCGGCCAGGCTGGCACTTACATCCCCTGCCTGGGATACGGCAGGGACGATGTCTACCGCATGTTAAGGTTCATTCCCCCGGCAAACAGTGTCAGGACAACATATGGCTATAACAATGTGATGTTCATTGTTGCCCAGAAGATCATCGAGGCCGTGACGGGCAAAAGCTGGGAAGACAACCTGCAGGAAAGGATCTTCACCCCCCTGGGTATGCACAATACCAGCACCAATGAAGATGGATTCCTGGCTACTGCAAACGGGAACACCCCCCACGAAACCACCGTCCGGAACGGGAAGATACATACAGCCCCCATGGAGGGCGAAGAACAGGCGCTGCACTGGCTTACGGTCATAGGAGCAGCCGGCGGCATCAACTCCACCGTGACCGATATGATGCAATGGTGCCGGCTTCATCTATCCAATGGCGTTGTGGATGGGGACACCTTGTTGTCTGCTGCCCAGATGGATTACCTGCACATGGGCCAGCTCATCACGTCACAGACGGATACAAAAACGAATATTTATGCCCCCTGCTGGTTTGTGGAACAAAACAACCGGTACCGTGTCTGGTTCCATACCGGGACCACCTGGGGCTTCACAGCCATCTGTGCCTTTGTCCCGGAGTTGGACCTGGGGCTCATGTGGCTCAGCAATTGCGAACCCCCTTCCGATCCTCGCTATGCCATTATGCGCCATGTGATTGACTATTACATGGACCTGCCTTTCCAGGATTACAGCCGCCAGGCGCTCGAAAAATTCCTGGCCGAGGCCCTGGAAAGGGAAAATAAAGAAAAAAAGGAACAGGCTTCCCGTGTTGCCGAACCTCCGGCTCCCTACCCCCATTATGTGGGGACATACACCCACCAGGCCATGGGAGAAGCTGTCATCACCCTGGAGAACGGTAATTTGTACATCACCCTGGGACCGGAAGATTTTCCAAACCGGAAACACCTGATGACCCATGTCACCGGTGAAACATTCCGTTTCCGTTCCGGAGGATCTGCCTTTACCATGAAATTCGCGATGGAGGATCACCTCCTGACTTTTGACCTGGATTTACATCAAAATGAAAATATGGGACTCTGGAGGGCCCGCAAATGAAAAAAACATTGATCTTCTGGCTACTGGCCGCCTTGTATTTTCCGAATCCTGCACATGCACAGGAAAAGGCACCCATCATAGGGCTTTCTGCCACGTACGAGACTTCCCAGAACTGCGTGCCCAACACGTATATCATTTCAGTCCGGAAAGCCGGGGGTATCCCTGTGATACTTCCGGTGACAGACGATCCGGCCATCATAGCGCGTATGGTGGAATCCATTGACGGGCTCATACTTACCGGCGGGGAAGATGTGGACCCCCTCCGCTGGTACGGGGAAGAACCCATCCCTGGTATGGGAGGGATGGTTCCCGTACGGGATTTCTTTGACATTCACCTGGCCCGTGCGGCTGTGGAGCGCGGGATACCCTTGCTGGGCATCTGCCGAGGGGAACAGGTCCTGAACGTGGCTTTCGGAGGCACATTATACCAGGACATCCCTTCCCAGGTCAGGTCGGTCAACCTGGTAAAACACCGGCAGAACGCTCCCCGGGAATACGGCACCCATACCATAACGGTGAACCGGGGTACCACGCTCTACGGCATCCTCAAAGAGGTGCTGGAAGACGGGGACACATACCGGGTCAATTCCTTCCACCACCAGTCGGTCAAAGACGTTGCGCCGGGCTTTGTGGTTTCTGCCACAGCCCCCGACGGGATCGTGGAAGGCATCGAGATGAAAGGCAACCCCAATGTCATTGGGGTGCAGTTCCATCCCGAAGGTCCCGTCTCAGAGGGTGACGACGCGCTGCTTCCCCTGTTCCTTCAGCTGGTCAAAGCTTCCCGTTGAGAAAAGATTCGTAGGCGCTCAGATCCAGGAGGCCGTGACCGGAAAGGTTGAACAAGATGACCTTTTCACGGCCTTCTTCTTTTGCCTTGAGGGCTTCCCGAACGGTTGCCGCAATGGCGTGGGTCGATTCAGGAGCGGGAATGATCCCTTCGCAACGGGAAAAAAGGATCCCCACCTTAAAGCATTCGTCCTGGTCAATGGCCACCGCACGGATGATCTTGTCCTTCAACAACTGGCTCATGATGGCCCCTGCGCCGTGATAACGCAATCCCCCCGCATGGATGGCCGCGGGTTCGTATTCGCAGCCCAGGGTGTACATGGGAATGAGCGGTGTCATCCCTGCAGTATCGCCGTGATCGTAACGGAAGGTGCCTTTGGTCAGTTTGGGACAACCCGAGCTTTCGGCCGCTATGAAATCAAACCCGGCTTTTCCGGCAAGCTGGTGACGTAGAAAAGGCAGGCTTATACCCCCGAAATTGGAGCCTCCGCCGAAACACCCGATGATGGTGTCGGGATAATCCCCGGCCATCTCGAACTGGCGCTCTGCTTCCAGTCCTATGATGGTCTGGTGCAACATGACCATGTTCAGGACGCTGCCCAATGTATAACGGGTGTCGGGTGTGGTCACGGCCCTTTCGCAGGCTTCCGATATGGCCATGCCCAGCGATCCGTTGGTATGGGGTTTCTCTGCCAAAAACTTCTGTCCTGCCTTGGTAAGGTTGCTGGGAGAAGGGATTACTTTTGCGCCGTACGTCTGCATGACCACCTTCCGGTATGGTTTCTGGTCGTAGCTGAGCCTGACCATGAATACTTCCGTGTTTAGGCCAAAATGGCTGCAGGCAATGCTCAGGGCAGACCCCCATTGACCGGCTCCTGTTTCTGTGGCAAGATTCTTGACTCCCTCTATTTTATTATAATAGGCCTGGGGAAGGGCTGTGTTAAGTTTGTGGGATCCCACGGGGGAAACGCTTTCATTCTTGAAATAGATACGTGCCGGGGTGTCCAGCGCTTTTTCCAGGCCGCTGGCGCGGACCAGGGGGGTTGGGCGGTATATCTTATATAACGTGCGTACCTCTTCCGGAATGGGGATCCATCGTTCTGTGGAAAATTCCTGTTCAATGAGTCCTTTGGCAAACAGGGGCTCAAGGTCCGAAGGTTTGACGGGTTCTTTTGTAGCCGGGTTCAACATGGGTTGCAATGGCGGCATATCGGCCAGCACGTTATACCATGCCGTGGGAATTTCCTGGTCGGGAAGAAGGAACTTCTTGGTTGTTTTCATAGCTTTTTTCTTTTAAAAAAATAATAAAAAAAGCCCCCTTGCGTTGCAAGAGGGCACTTTTGGTTAATAATAAAGGTTATGGTTACTATGCCACAGATGCGACGCGGAAAAGATATTCTCCGAGCCACCACCATCTGTTGATCATAGCAATTTTTCTCATGTTGTCACAAATATAATAAAAAAAACATTTCATCATACCCACCGGGCTGAAATAATCCTGTTTTTTTCATGCAGGTCCCTGTGCAACTCAACTGCTGCATATCCGGCCTGCTCCATGAGTAGGCAGACTTCACGTCCAAAGTCTTCATTGATCTCTGCCATCAGGGTGCCGCCATGGCAGAGGAAACGGTTTCCCAGCAGGGCCAGTTGCCTGTAATGGCACAGCGGGTCGCTGTCAGGCACAAAAAGCGCACTGTGGGGTTCATAGGAAAGTACCCTCCGGGACATTCCCTTTTTCTGGCTTTCCGTAACATACGGGGGATTGGATATGAGCAGGCCGACCGTGTGTTTTTCCAGGCCTGCTTCCGCTGCGGCCTTTTCCACCCCGTCAATGCAGGACAGGTCTGCCTGGAAAAAATGCACTTCCGTCTGGTTCAGGAGGGCATTCCCTGTGGCCACCTCCAAGGCGGCGGGACTCAGGTCAAAGGCATGAACGCTTGTTCCGGGACGGTCTTTTTTCAAGGCTATTGCCAGGCATCCGCTTCCGGTACAGGCGTCCAGCACTACGCCGTGGATATGCCGGGCACGGTCCCACATCTCTTCCGTCTCTGGCCTGGGAATGAGTACCCGCTCATCCACGGCAATGCGGCAATTTCCGAAATGTACAAAACCCAGGATGTATTGCAGGGGCCTGCCCTGCACGGCCTGGTCCACCGCCTGCAGCAGTTCCCCGGCAACTGCCGGTGAGAGCAGGTGGTCTTCATGTGTATGGTACCAGTAGTTGGGAATGCCGGCAAAATGCGCCAGCAGGGCGCTTACCAGGAAACGCAGTTCGGGCTTTTCCAGCGAAGGGGCCAGGTGTTCCCGTGCATAATCTTTAAATTCTTTTATGTTCATCTATGGCAGAACGGATCAGGTGGTCCATGAACTCCCGCAAGGTCATGCCGGACGCCAGGATCTCCTGGGGTACGAGGCTTTTTTGCGTCATGCCCGGAAGGGTGTTGACCTCCAGAAAATAAAGATCTGTCCCGCGCAGGATATAATCCACCCGGATAAGGCCCCTGCACATCAGGTTGTCGTATATCCCGGATGTGGTCTGCTGCACAAGGCTTGTCATCTCGGGGGTGATCCGGGCGGGTGTGATCTCCATGGATGCCCCTTCGTACTTGGCTTTGTAATCGAAAAATTCGCACCCGTTCCCGGGGATGATCTCCGTCACGGGAAGCAGGAATTCTCTTCCTGCCGTCTTCATGATCCCGTTGGTCACTTCAATCCCCTGGATGAATTCCTCTATCATGACCACATGGTCTTCTTTCATGGCATACTCCACGGCAGGCAGGAGTTCAGAAGGTTCAGACACCCTGGAGACACCAAAACTGGAACCTCCTGCCACAGGTTTTACAAACCAGGGCATGGGCCCCAGTGCCCGGGCAGCCTGCTGTTGCCACGGTCCTGCCAGCGTTTGTTCCGTGACACGGAATTCACGGGCCATGTTTATGCCGTTTCCGCGCAGATACGCTTTGCAGGCCAGCTTGTCAAAAGCCAGAAGGGCAGTACGTGCCGGGCAAGCTGTATGGGGTATCCCCATCATTTCAAGATAGGCAATGAACAGGCCGTCTTCTCCCGGAGTCCCGTGGATCATAAGAACCACCACATCAAAAGATATGCGTTCACTTTGCCAGGGTACCGTGAATCCGTTTTTGTCCACATCGGCCGGAGGGATATCCTGTCCGTTGACGGCAACCAGTTTCCACCGGTCCCCGTAGATATCTATTTCAAAAACAGCACGGTCACCCGCCAATAAGTGTCCGGCCATGTGCTTTCCGCTTAAAATGGAAATTTCGCGTTCGGAGGAGTTGCCTCCGTATACAAGGGCAATATTCATAATCAATTGAAAAAACCTTCCGTGCGGCGTTGCTGGTCCATATCCTGGTCGGAGCCGTCGCATTCCAGGGATATGTCAAATCCGGGAGGCGCCACAAACTGGTCTTCCACAGAGAATCCCAACGAAGGATCTTCCATGACCTTTTTCATAAAGATACCCCAGATGGGCAGGGCCATATTGGAACCTCCCCCCAGGGCAAGCGACTCAAAGTGCACCTGCCGGTCCTCGGCTCCTACCCATACCCCGGCGGTGATTTTCGGGGTCATGCCCATAAACCATCCGTCTGCCTGGTCGTTGGTGGTTCCCGTCTTGCCTGCCACCGCTCCCTGGGGCATGTATAGCGCCCTGATACGGACGGCCGTTCCTTCGTTGACCACTCCCTGTAACAGGTTCACCATAAGATAAGCCGTTCGCTCCCCGATAGCTTCCCGTTTGCGGGGACTGAAAGTCCCCAGCAGGTTCCCGCTGTTATCCTCTATGCGCGTTACCAGGAAAGGTTCCACGTAAACACCTTTGTTGGAGAATGTATTGTATGCGGCCACCATTTCAAAGAGACGCAGGTCTGCCGGCCCCAGGCACAGCGATACCACCGGGTCCAGGAAGCTCTTGATACCCAGCTTGCGGCACATGGCCACCATTGCCTGGGGACCGAATTGCTTCATCAGGTAAGCCGAGATGTTGTTGCTGCTTTTGGTCAACCCCCACTTGAGGGTGACCTTTCTTCCAATCCATTCCGGCTTGTCCACGCTCTCGGGGGTCCAGGTGGTGTCGGACAGTATGAAGGTCTGGGGAACGTTGACCACCTGGTCGCAGGGCGTCCAGCCTTCCTGCATTGCCAGGGAATACAGGAAAGGCTTGATGGTCGAACCCACCTGCCGTCTTCCCTGGCGGGCGTTGTCGTACTTGAAATACCGGTAATTGGGTCCTCCCACATACGCTTTCACATGGCCCGTTTCAGGTTCCATGGCCATGATGGAGGCACGCAGGATGGACTTGTAATGCAGGATGGAATCACGCGGGGATAGCAGCGTATCTGTCGCATACGTCCCATCCTTTCCTGTCCATGAAAACACTCTCATGGGGGTCTTTGTCCTGAATGCCAGGTCAATTTCCGCATCGGTGGCCCCGTCGGTTTTCATATTACGGTACCGGTCGCTCCACCGTATTGCCTGTTTCATTACAAGGTCGCGTATCTCTGCCGAAACGTCGTCCGAGAAGGGCTTGTGTTGCTTATACCTGATCTCCCTGTTGAATGTGGGCTGGAGGTATGTGGCCAGGTGTTCCTCCACTGCCAGGTTGGCATAGAGTTGCATCCTTGCATTGATGGTGGTATAGATCTTGAGACCGTCACGGTCCAGGTCGTACCTGGTCCCGTCCGGTTTTGTGTTTTTATTCAGCCACCCATATAACGGGTCATTTTCCCATAAGTCCAGGTCTTCCTGGTAGTGTTCCTCATAGGCATAATCCGCCGGATCCGGCTTGCCCGCGCTCATCACGCGCCTGAGCATGTCCCTGAAATAGGGGGCCAGGCCGGCATTGTGGTCCTGTGTGGTATAATTCAGCACGATAGGCAGTGCCATGATGGAGTCGGCCTCCTGTCGGGAAATGAAATCGTATTTGCGCATCTGGGATATGACGTGATTGCGCCTGCCCAGGGAAGATTCATAATTCAGGACAGGATTGTACCGGGTCGGCTTGTTGACCATTCCCACCAGGGTTGCGGCTTCTTCAACGGTAAGCTGGGAAGGGTGCTTGTCAAAAAAGGTGGCGGCAGCCGTCCGGATACCATAGGCATTGCTCCCGAAGAAAATCGAGTTCAGGTACATGGTAAGCAATTCTTCCTTGGTGTAGTTGCGTTCCAGCTTGACAGCCGTGATCCATTCTTTCATTTTGATCACCAGCATCTTGAAGGCGGCACCGCCCGGAAAGTCATACGTCGAGGTGTCCCGAGGATACAGTGTCTTGGCTACCTGCTGGGTAAGGGTACTGCCTCCCCCTGAACTGCTTTGCCCCAATAATAAAGACTTCACGGCCACCCGCGCCAGGGCACGGAAGTCAATCCCCGAATGGCGGTAAAACCTGATGTCTTCCGTTGCCAGAACAGCGTTCTTCAGGGATTCGGACAAGTCTTCGTATTGTACATAGGAGCGGTTCTCTATGTGGAATGTGGCTATGACAACCCCATCTTCGGATATCAGCTCGGTAGCCAGGTTGGTTTGGGGATTTTCCAGGACACGGAACGAGGGAATGTTGGTGAACACCCCCACCAGGAACAGCATGAGGAAGAATCCTGCGACCGGAATCAAAACTATGATCCACAACCACTTGTTAATTTTTTTCTTTGTCGTTTCCTTCATAACAGAACAGTGTAGCTCTGCAAAATTACAGATAAATATTTGGAATATACCTTATTTTATGGCTTACTTTGCACCGTCTGATTTTGAATGAGTATGGAGAAGAACCTGGTTATTGTTGAATCGCCTGCCAAGGCAAAAACCATTGCCAAGGCGCTGGGAGATGGATATCTGGTTACATCGAGTTTTGGTCACATAAGGGATCTGTCAAAGAAAAAGATCGGGATTGATTATGAAAACGGGTTTACCCCCGATTACGTCATCCCTCCCGACAAGAAAGACCTTGTGAAAAAACTCACCAAAGCTGCTGCCGAAGCATCGGTCGTGTGGCTTGCATCGGATGAGGACCGTGAAGGCGAGGCCATTGCATGGCATCTGAAGGAAACTTTGCAGATACCGGGAGAAAAGATACGGCGCATAGCCTTTCATGAAATCACAAAAAACGCCATCCTGGAGGCCGTTGAGAATCCAAGGGATATCGATATGAACCTGGTGATGGCGCAGCAGGCGCGGCGTGTCCTGGACCGCCTTGTGGGTTACGAGGTTTCCCCGGTCTTGTGGAGAAAAGTCAAGCCCAGGCTGTCCGCAGGAAGGGTCCAGTCTGTTGCTCTCCGCCTTGTGGTGGAGCGTGAGCGGGAGATCCTGCAGTTCAAGGCAACCCGTTCGTTCCGGGTGGAAGGACTCTTCACCTGCCCGGCAAGAAATTCGGAACCTTTCAGGGCAGAGCTGGACACCCGTTTCAACACGGAAGAGCAGGCCCGCGAGTTCCTTCTTTCCTGCATCGGCGCGGATCATACTGTTACAGGCATTGACAGGAAAAAGGGCCAGAAAAGCCCTGCCCCTCCCTTTACCACCTCAACCCTGCAGCAGGAAGCTTCCCGCAAACTGGGATTTTCGGTGAGCCAGACCATGAGCGTGGCACAACGTCTTTATGAATCGGGGCATATCACATACATGCGTACCGATTCCACACAATTGTCCAAAATGGCACTTGCCTTGGCAAAAGAGATCATCACCGGAACTTTCGGAGCCGGGTACAGCAAGACAAGGCAATATGCCACCCGTTCCAAAGGGGCACAGGAAGCCCATGAAGCCATCCGCCCCACTTTCATGGATAAGGTTACGGTGGAAGGAACTGCCACGGATAAGAAATTGTACGAATTGATAAGGAAAAGGGCTCTTGCCTCGCAAATGGCAGATGCGCAAATAGACAAGACCCAGATCACCATCAGTTGCGGAAACACGGGCAAGCAATTCATGGCTACCGGAGAGGTGGTGGTTTTTGAAGGCTTCCTGAAAATGTACCGGGAAGGTTCCGACGAGGATCCCGAGAAAAACAACGGAAAACCCACGCTGGCCCTGCCTTTCCTGGAAACAGGAGACAACCTGAACGCAAGTCAGATCAGGGCCATTGAGCGTTTCACGCAATCCCCCTACCGATACACCGAGGCCAGCCTGGTCAAGAAACTGGAGGAGCTGGGGATAGGACGACCCTCGACATACGCCCCCACGATCTCCACCATCATAGAGAGACAATATGTGGTCAAGGGTGACCGTCCGGCTAAAAAAAGAAACTACCTGGAGCTCCGGCTGGAAGGAAACCAGGTAACCAGGGAGGAATGCTCCGAGAACTATGGAGAAGAACGCAAGAAACTCTTTCCTGAAGACATCGGTATCCTGGTCAATGACTTTCTGATGGAGCATTTTCACGACATAGTGGATTATAATTTTACCGCCAAGGTAGAAGAGGATTTTGACCGGATCGCATCGGGAAAACTTGTCTGGAACAAAATGCTGGATAATTTCTACAAACCGTTCCGCAAGACCCTGGACAAGGCACTGGAAACCTCACACCCGGGAAAAAGCGAAAGATTGCTGGGGAACGATCCGGTCACGGGAAAACCCGTGACAGTCAGGTTGGGAAGGTATGGTGCGATGGCCCAGCTGGGAGCTTCCGATGACCCCGATAAACGTTATGCGGGACTGCAGAAGGGCCAGCTCCTGGAATCCATAACACTGGAAGAGGCCCTGCGTCTGTTCACCCTACCCCGGGACCTTGGTGTCTACCAGGATTTTCCTGTGGTCGTATCCACGGGGCGGTTCGGGCCTTACGTCAAGTGGCAGGGCAAATTCATATCACTCGCAAAAACGGACGATCCCTATACCGTTACGCTGCAGAGAAGCATCCAGCTGATTGAACAATCGAAGACCGAAGATTCTAAAAAACACATCCTGGAATTCCCGGAAGAAGGGATCCGGATCCTGAAGGGTCGTTACGGGCCTTACATCACCCAGAATAAAAAGAATTACAAGATACCCAGGGGAACAGACCCCGAAAGCCTGACCCTGGAGGATTGCATGAAAATCATTCAAAACAAGAACAATGAGTGAAAAACACTTCCCGCTGGAACATCTTCATGCAGATGCCCTCTGCAGTGAGATGCCCTCCTGTATGGCGATCCTTGTCTTTACAGGTAAAGGAGGGGCAGTCCTGGATGCATTGCAATGCCTTTACCCGCAAAGCCATTCGCGTATTTATTACATGGAAGACACCATGCAGACCCAACTGCCCGCCATATTATCGGCTGTAGAGAAATTGCACCTTCCCTGCATAGTCATGCACCCGGGAGATATTCCCGGAATGGGAGCGTTCCTGCCCCCCGACGCGCGTGTAAGCCTGGTTTCACAAGGTACCGAAAACCCGGATCACGTCACGGGCCTGCTTGAAAAAAACACGCCGGGTTATTTTACCTGGATCGGCTTCCAGCGGTATCTGACCGATCCTGCGGTCATGGAAAAGCTTTCCGGCCACTTCATGGAAACGCTCAGGCTGGGGGAATTCAGGAAAAAAATTACGTCCGCAGAGCCCTTGCTAAGGGAGGCCACCCACCATTTTACCGACATGCGATGCGTGCGTCATGCCGACATGCCCGACATGAAGGAAGGCAATCCGAACGGGCTGTATGCAGAAGAGATCTGCACCCTGGGAAGGTACATGGGACTTTCACATCATTTTCAACTGGCAGTGGTTTATGGATATCCGTCCGATTGCAGAAAGGGGTCCCTGACCGCAAAACTCAATGCGCAGTTCATATGGCATCTGACAGAAGGCCTTGCTGTATCGGTTGAGGAACATCCCGCAGAGGAAAGCGTTTCTTTCCAGAGGAAAGCCGTGCAAATGGGAGAAGACGGCCAGGAACTTGTGTTTTTGCAATCCCGCAAGAGCGGAAGGTGGTGGATGGAAGTTACAAATTGTAAGCAGGACGGCCATCCCTTTTATATCTCTTGTTCCATGGACGATTACGTTATGGCATGCAAAGGGGAAATCCCCCTGAAATGGTTATTTTACTACCAGAAGTCTAATAATTTTTCATAACTTTACGTCCAAACGTAAAATTATCATGTCCAAATATCAAATCGATGCCACAGACCACAAGATCTTAGCTTTTCTGGTCAAGAACGCGCGTATGCCTTTTCTTGAAATCGCCCGTGAATGCGGGGTGTCAGGAGCTGCCATACATCAGCGTGTGAAAAAAATGGAATCCATGGGAATCATCACAGGTTCACGGCTGCTTGTCAAACCGCAGACCCTGGGTTTGAATGTATGTGCTTTTGTGGGCATTCAGCTGTCACAGGCCAATCAGTACCCCACAGTAATTGAAGCTCTTAAAGGCATTTCTGAAGTTGTTGAATGTCATTTTGTTACTGGAAAATACGCCTTATGGCTCAAGTTATATTGCCGCGACCATGATCATTTGATGGAGGTCCTGATTGACATTATCCGGAATATCCCCTCCGTCATACAGACAGAAACTTTGATTTCTTTGGACCAGGCGATAGAGCGTCAGGTTTGGGTTAAATAATGACAAACAATCTGCGGAACATACCAATTCGCAAAGCCCTCATCTCTGTATACAACAAAGAGGGATTGGCCCCGGTGATTCATGAACTGGTAAAGGCCGGCGTTCAACTGATATCTACCGGAGGCACCCTGGAACACATCAGAAGCCTGGGTGCAGACGCCACGGCTGTTGAAGACATAACAGGTTATCCCTCCATCCTGGGCGGACGCGTCAAAACGCTGCACCCCAAAATATTCGGAGGCATCCTGGGCCGAAGGGATGTGCCCGGGGACATCACCGATATGGAACATTGGGAAATCGGCCCGGTGGACCTTGTGCTGGTTGATCTGTATCCTTTCAGTGAAACGGTCGCCAGTGGCGCTCCCAGGGCCGACGTCATAGAAAAGATCGACATAGGGGGAATATCGCTCATCCGTGCAGCAGCAAAGAATTACCACGATGTGGTGGTGGTGGCGGACCGGTCTCTCTACCCCGAGTTCCTGGACCTGCTGCAATCGCAGCAATGCCATACAACGTTGGACAATCGTGCGTATTTTGCTGCACAAGCATTCAAGATCACCTCCCACTATGACACGGCCATCTTCAATTATTTTAACCGGGACGTGAAACTGACAACCTTCAGCCATAGCCTGCTGGAGACCCCCCTCCCGTTACGTTACGGGGAAAACCCGCACCAGGGCGCTGTGTTTTTCGGGTATCAGGACAGCCTTCCCCGCAAACTGCACGGGAAAGACATTTCCTACAACAACCTGCTGGACATTGAAGCAGCCATGCGGCTGATACACGATTTCAGCGAGCCTGCAGTTGCCATTCTCAAGCATAACAATGCCTGCGGGTGCGCTACTTGCCCGGATCCCCGGCAAGCCTGGGAACGCGCCTTGAAGGCAGACCCGGCAAGCGCCTTTGGAGGGATCATAGTGATGAACCGTCCCCTTTCAGATGTGCTGGCACAGGAAATGGACAAGCTTTTCTTTGAAGTGATCATTGCCCCTTCTTACGGGCCCGGAGCGCTTGACGTGCTTACCAGCAGGAAAAACCGCATCATCCTGGCGTACGGCGAAAAGGTCCGATTGCCTGAAAAAGAGTTCCGCTCCCTTCTTGACGGAGTGGTTGTGCAGGACAGGGACACTCTGGTGGAAGACCCCGCCTCTTTCAGACAAGTTACCCGCAGGGCTCCTTCCCCGGCACAGGTGGCCGACCTGGTATTTGCCAACAAACTGGTAAAGCATACCAAATCTAATGCCATAGTGCTGGCTGCCAACGGGATGTTGCTCGCCAGCGGCATGGGGCAACCCTCCCGGGTAGACGCCCTGAAACACGCCATAGACAAAGCCCGGGAAAACAACCTGTCCCTTGAAAATGCGGTCATGGCTTCCGACGCGTTTTTCCCCTTCCCCGATTGTGTAGAACTGGCGCATAAGGCAGGCATCACGGCCGTTATCCAGCCGGGTGGCTCCATTAAGGACCAGTTAAGTATAGATTATTGTAACACCAACGACATGGCTATGGTCTTTACCGGCATACGCCATTTCAAACATTAGCAACAAGCATATGGCTTTTTCCTTTTTAACTCAAAAACTCGCCATTGACCTGGGTACTGCCAATACCATCATCATCCATAACGACAAGATTGTTGTGGACGAACCCTCCATAGTGGCCATCGACCAGAATACGGGCAAACCGTTGGCTATTGGAAAAACGGCACGTCTGATGCAGGGCAAGACACACGAAAACATCAAGACCATCAGGCCCCTGCGCGACGGGGTGATTGCTGATTTCAACGCGGCGGAACAAATGGTACGCGGTATGATCAAGATGATCAACCCGCAGAACAAATTCTTCATGCCCAGCCTGCGGATGGTCGTCTGCATTCCCTCGGGGAGCACAGAAGTGGAGATCCGTGCTGTCCGCGACTCGTCGGAACATGCGGGGGGCCGTGATGTATACATGATCTACGAACCCATGGCAGCAGCGCTCGGTATCGGCATTGATGTGACGGCTCCTGAAGGCAACATGGTGGTGGATGTGGGCGGAGGAACCACAGAAATCGCCGTTATCGCCCTGGGAGGCATTGTCTGCAACCAGAGCATCCGCGTGGCGGGTGACGTGTTCACTGCGGAAATCCAGCAATACATGCGCCACCAGCACAACATCAAGATTGGGGAACGTACCGCCGAGGATATCAAGATATGTGTCGGCTCGGCCCTCTCGGACCTGGATAACCCACCCGAACCCATGTTGGTGCGGGGTCCCAACCTGATGACGGCTCTCCCCGTGGAAGTAGCGGTAACTTCACAGGAAATTGCCCATTGCCTGGACAAATCCCTGGTGAAGATAGAAACAGCCGTGCTATCCGTACTGGAACAGACGCCTCCCGAATTGTACTCGGACATCGTGCAACGGGGCATTTTCCTTACCGGGGGCGGAGCACTGCTGCGGGGCATTGACAAACGCCTGCAGGACAAAATAAACATCCCGTTCCACATTTCGGAAGGCCCGCTGCATTCAGTGGCCAGGGGAACGGGTATAGCCTTGAAGAATATTGGGAAATTCCCATTTTTATTAAGATAAGATAACTTGATCGTGCATGTCCGGTCTGCCCCTTTTGCTGAGGAAACTCCTTGTTCTGCTGCTGTTTCTTGCATTGCAGACTGTGGCTGTCGTGCTCCTGGTCAATAACAGTTATTTCCAGCAAAATGCGGTAATGCGGGTTGTCCGTTCCTGGCAGATGCACTGGTGGGAAAGGACTTCTTCGTGGACGGCTTTCACAAACCTGAGAAAAATCAACGAGGACCTGTTCCTGGAAAACACCAGGCTCAGGGCCGAGGTGGCCCGGCTTTCAGCATTTGAGGAGAACCTGCTGGCAGAAACAGCCGGGAGGATGGCATCCGCCGATTCCTTCTCTTTCATACCTGCCCGGGTCATCCGCAATTCCGTGAACCGGCAGCGCAACTTCCTGGTCATAGACAAGGGATCCGCAGACGGAATTGCACCCGATATGGGGGTGATCAGCGCCCGGGGACTTGTAGGGGTGATCTCCCATGTTTCAGAACATTACGCCATGATCATTTCGTTGCTCAATACAGACCAACGGTTTACAGGAGTACTTGAAAAGACCGGCGCTTTTGGAACATTGCGCTGGGATGGAGTGAATTATAAGAAGATCACCCTGACGGAAATTCCACGGCACATTGAGGTTAATCCCGGTGACACGGTGGTAAGCAGCCATTTTTCCATGATCTTTCCCCCCTCCATGCCCATTGGCCGGGTTCTGTCATCAAGCCTTCGCCAGGGAACTTACCTGGAACTGGAAGTGGAGCTGTTCTCGGATTTCAAGACGCTGCGTTATGTGAACGTTGTGTCCTACAGTGGCGCGGAAGAATTGCAGCGACTTACTGAAACGGAAATGGAGGAGTCGCTATGAATGACAACCTGAAATACATCCTGCGCTTCCTGTTCTTTCTGGCCCTGCAGCTGTTGATATTCCAGAACCTGAACCTGGGCACGTACCTTGCTCCCATGCCCTATATCCTGTTCCTGATGCTTTTTCCCTGCACTTATCCCGCCGCATTGCTAATGCTCTGGGCTTTTGCCTTTGGCCTGGCCCTTGACTTGCTGGGAACGGGCATCATGGGCCTGCACACCTCGTCTTTAGTGTTGGTGGGGGCGCTGCGGAATATCCTCATGAAAACAGTGACCGTAAAGGGTGACCTTGACAACCACATGGTCCCGGGATTCAGCCAGTTCGGTTTTGCCCGGTACAGCATCTTCATATCCCTCTGCGTGATGTCACACCATTTGGTGTTCTTTGCCCTGGAAAGCCTGAGCCTTTTCCTTTTCTGGCATACGTTTGCCCGTTTTTTATGCAGCCTGCTTCTCAATGTTTTCCTGATCCTGTTGTTTAAAAAAACCTTTTTTGAACGGGGGAGGTGAGCGGTATGGCGAACAGGGAAAGACAGAAAACCATCATCATTGCCTTCATAGTCCTGTGCATGGTCATCCTGGCAGGCCGTCTTGTGTTCGTTCAGCTCATCAACAAGGAATATAAAATCACGGCGTCCAACAACGTGCTCCGGTACGAAATCGTGTATCCCGCCAGGGGACTTATCTACGACAGGAACGGCAATATCCTGGTTGAGAGTCAGTTCGCTTATGACATCATGATTACGCCACGGGAACTGGAGCCTTTCGATACCACAGGATTCTGCTCCATTTTCAACCTGACGCGTGAACGCATGGACCAGATGCTGTCAGATATCCGGGGCCGGCGGAGCGCCATAGGATACCAGTCCGTGATCTTCCTGCGGCAGGTAACCAAGGAACAATACACCCGTTTCCTGGAAAAATCGTACAAGTTTCCCGGTTTTTCCGTCCAGACACGCAGTGTGCGCAGTTACCCGTCCCCAATCTGCGGCAACCTTCCGGGTTACATCATAGAAGCCGATCCCTCTTTCCTGGAAAAGAACCCGGAATACCGCGCCGGAGACTACATCGGACGGACGGGCCTTGAAGAATATTACGAAAAATGGCTCCGCGGGGAAAAAGGATATTCCATTTACCTCAGGGATGTCCACAACCGCATCAAATCTGCCTACGAGGATGGGGCTTATGACAAAACCGCGGTTCCCGGAAAGAATATAATCACCACCATTGACCTTGCCCTACAAAGTTTTGGAGAAAAATTGATGAAAAACAAGGTGGGTTCTGTGGTGGCGCTTGATCCTGCTACCGGGGAGGTGCTCACACTGATCACATCTACCGGGCTTTCCTCACAATATTTGACCAATTTCGGGAGTTACTACCCGCAGCTCCTTGCAGACCCGCTCAAGCCCCTGTTCAACCGGGCCATCATGTCTTCTTATCCTCCAGGATCCGTATTCAAGCTTGTAAACGGCCTGATTGGGTTGCAGGAAGGGGTGGTCAAACCGGAGACGCGTTATTCCTGCAGTATGGGGTATCACGCCGGGTCCCTAACAGTGGGGTGCCACAGCCATCCTTCCCCCACCAACCTGCTGCAATCCGTGATGATGTCCTGCAATGCCTATTATTGCAACGTCCTGAGAAGCATCCTTGATAATCCTGCTTACGGAAGTATTGCAGAAGCCATGGACAAATGGCAGGCATACGTTAAAAGTTTTGGTTTTGGCACCCGCCTGGGTATCGATATGCCCGGTGAATTGGCCGGTTCGCTTCCGGGTTCAGCCCTTTACGACCGGATTTATGGCAAAAACCGGTGGCGGTCTCTCACCGTAATTTCGCTTTCCATAGGTCAGGGAGAGATTGGCGCAACACCGCTCCAGCTGGCCAACCTGGCCGCAATCATGGCCAACAGGGGACACTACTATACCCCGCACCTGGTAAGGGAAATTCCTGAAGATCCCTCATTCAGGCCCAACGTGGAGCGGCACCAGGTGATGGTAGATCCCGAAAATTTCCGGATTATCGTAGAGGGAATGTACCAGGCTGTAAACGCCCCTGCAGGTTCGGGCGCCACGGCCCGCCAGGCTGCCATCCCGGGGGTGGAAATGTGCGGAAAGACCGGAACGGCACAGAATCCCCATGGGGAAGACCATTCCGTTTTCATCTGCTTTGCGCCTAAGGATAATCCCAGGATTGCCGTTGCCGTATACATTGAAAAAGGCGGATTCGGAGCCTCCCAGGCAGCTCCCGTGGCTTCACTCCTGGTGGAAAAATACCTGACCGGGACCATCCATCCCTCACGTCAATGGCTCTATGAAAGGACTCTGGAACAGGACCTTCTGACACGTCACCTGCAATGATGAGAAGAAACGATAAATTGATCAGAAAACTGGACTGGTGGACCGTCGCCACCTACATGGTTCTTGTGCTGATAGGATGGATCAGTGTATTTGCCGCGGTGTACGACCCGGAACACGCGCATATATTTGACACATCACAACGTTATGGCTTGCAGATGATCTGGATTCTTGGGGGCTGGTTCCTGGCTGTTGTGGTGTTACTCGTTCCTGCCCGCGTCTATGCCCTGATCTCAAACCTGATCTATATCATCGGCCTGTTGCTCCTGCTTGCGGTGCTTGTCTTTGGCGTGGAACGGGGCGGGTCTAATTCCTGGCTTGTCTTTGGTCCGGTACATTTCCAGCCCGCAGAAATGACAAAAGTCTTTGTTGCCATAGGTCTTGCGGGTGTTATGAGCCGCCCGCATTTCCATATCCGTTCATGGCGCGGCTTGCTGCAGGTCACTGCCATGATTGTCATCCCCGCCGCACTCATCCTGCTGGAAAAGGAAACCGGGCTGGCCCTTGTCCTGTCTGCTTTCATTATTGTATTATACCGGGAAGGATTGCCCGGGTGGATTCCCGTGACAGGCATCGTGGCCATCATCTTATTCTTGCTGTCCATTGTCTGGGACCCCCTCTTTGTCATCTGGCTTTGCCTGGGCGTCTGTTTTATCATATCGCTCCTGTTGTCATCCAGGAAAATGCCCGTGCTCATAATCTTTGGCTCCTTTGCCGCGGTATGGTTCCTGGTACCGCTGGTAATGCGCTGGTTCTCAGCCGACCTCTTTTCCTATATGGATGCCTGTCAGTGGCTCCTGGCATTGGCGGCCGTTTTGGTGGTGGTGCTTTTCATCATTGCCATGCGTAAAAAGATCGCTTACCTGAAAATCCTGCTGCTCTGCTTTGTGAGCAGTATCATCCTGATCTTTTCCGTGGGGTACATATTCAACAACATACTCAAGCCCCACCAGCAGGCACGCATTGAAACCCTCCTGGGGATTGACAAGGATATTTATGGAACGGGTTACAATGTGCACCAGTCCAAAGTGGCCATCGGGTCGGGCGGGTTTGCCGGAAAAGGATTCCTTCACGGGACACAAACCAAATACAATTTTGTTCCGGAACAGAGTACCGATTTCATTTTCTGCACCATAGGGGAAGAATGGGGGTTTTTGGGGGCTTCCCTGGTCATTTTCCTCTACACGTTCCTGCTTGTACGCATAATCCGGATAGCTGAGAGACAGCGGCAGCCTTTCTGCAGGATCTACGGGTACGGGGTCGCTTCCTGCATTTTTTTCCACGTATTCATCAATATCGGGATGACCATCGGAATCACGCCCGTCATAGGGATTACCTTGCCTTTTATCAGTTACGGGGGTTCCTCCTTATGGACTTTTACATTACTTTTGTTCATCCTGTTGAAAATGGACGCTTCAAACGATTAATCAGATAATAATATATCACATATGGCACTATCATTTACAGAAAGACACAACGGGCCACGGCCTGAACAGCAGAAAGAGATGCTCAGCGTCATTGGGGTTGACTCCCTGGATGAACTCATAGACAAGACCGTCCCGGCACAGATAAGGATGAAGGACCCGCTTCCCCTGGAAGAAGGAATGAGCGAATATGAGTTTCTGATGCACCTGAAAGCCATGGCATCCAAAAACCTGCCTTTCCGCTCCCTCATAGGAATGGGCTATTACGGAACCGCTTCCCCTCCGGTGATTCTGAGGAACATATTCGAGAATCCGGGCTGGTACACATCCTATACCCCTTACCAGGCCGAGATTTCCCAGGGGCGCCTGGAAGCCTTGTTCAATTTCCAGACCATGGTGTGCAGCCTTACCGGGTTCAACCTGGCCAACAGTTCGCTGCTGGACGAGGCCACGGCTGCTGCAGAAGCCATGCGCATGATGCTGGAACTCCGTTCCCGCACACTGGTAAAGGAAGGCCGCAATGTGATACTGGTGGACAGGAATATCTTTCCCCAGACTCTTGCCGTGATGGAAACCCGTGCGCTGGGCCTGGGCATTGAGATTGTCACGGAAGACCTGACAGGGGAACTGCTGCCCGTCTTTGAAAAACACGGACCCCGTTTGTTCGGGGTGATGGTACAATACCCCGGCGCAGACGGACAGTTGTGTGACCACAGTGCCCTGTGCCGCCTGGCTCATGAAAGGGAACTGCTGGTAACGGCTGTTTGTGACCTTTTGTCCCTGGCCGTGCTGCAGGAACCGGCCGCCTGGAGTGCCGATATTGCCGCCGGCACTGCACAGCGCTTTGGATTGCCCATGGCCTTTGGAGGTCCGACTACCGGATACCTGGCCTGTCCGGACAAATACCGGCGCAACATTCCGGGACGCATTGTAGGCCTGTCTGTGGACAGGCTGGGAAACCCGGCATACCGGCTGGCCCTGCAAACACGCGAGCAGCACATCAAGCGGGAACGCGCCACGTCAAACATCTGTACGGCAACCGCCCTGATGGCCACCATGGCCGGAATGTATGCAGTTTACCACGGCAGCAAAGGCATACGCCGGATAGCACAGAACGGAAGGCATTATGCCCATACAGCAGCCGCCATCCTTTCAAAATACGGGTTTTCCGTAAAACATAAACACTTTTTCGACACCATTGAGCTGACCGGGGTCGACACGGCTCGCATCAAGGCCAATGCGGAAGCCCTTAAGATCAATTTCTTCTATCCCGATCCGCAAAGCGTCAGGATTTCCTTTGACGAACTGACCAATGAACGGGAACTGGAAAAGATCCTGGAAATATTCAATATACCCCTGGAAGAAAAGACCGCCCTGCCGGAAATCCCGTCCTTCATGGAAAGGACCGCTCCCGCACTTGAAGAGCCGGTGTTCAACACCTACCATGCAGAAACGGAAATGATGCGTTATATCAAGACACTGGAAACACGGGATATCTCGCTGGCCCATTCCATGATCCCCCTGGGATCCTGCACCATGAAACTGAATGCTGCAGCCGAAATGATGCCCCTGAGCCAGATGGAATGGACGGCCGTGCATCCTTTTGCGCCCTCCTGGCAGGCAGAAGGGTACCTGCAGCTGATCCGTGAAGTGGAACAACAATTGTCCATCATCACCGGGCTGGATGCCTGCTCATTGCAGCCCAACTCCGGCGCTGCCGGGGAATATGCCGGGCTGATGGTCATCCGGGCCTTTCAGCGGGCCAGGGGAGAAGGACACAGGAACATTGCGCTCATTCCCTCCTCTGCTCACGGGACCAACCCGGCAAGCGCCGCCATGGCCGGTCTGGAAATCGTGATCGTGGGATGTGACGATCAAGGGAACATAGATGTGGAAGCGTTGCGCCAGAAAGCGCTGGAACACCGGGATAACCTCTCGTGTATGATGATAACCTATCCGTCCACCCACGGTGTGTATGAAGCCGGCATCTGCGAGATCAGCCGCATAGTACATGAAAACGGAGGACTGGTGTACATAGACGGAGCCAATATGAATGCCCAGGTGGGTATCACCAATCCCGGGATGCTAGGCGCCGATGTATGTCACCTGAACCTGCACAAAACCTTTGCCATGCCCCATGGCGGAGGAGGCCCGGGCGTAGGCCCCATTTGCTGCACCAGGGAACTCGCCCGGTACCTGCCCGGTCATCCGCTGGTCAATTCCGGGGGTGGCAGCCCTGTGGCCGCCTCGCCCTATGGCAGCCCCCTGCTCATCCCCATCACCTACGGGTATATCAAAATGCTGGGCAGAGAAGGCCTGCGCCGGGCCTCGGAAGTGGCCATCCTCAACGCCAATTACCTGTCCCGTATCCTGGCCCCGCACTACGCAACCCTCTATACAGGCAGAAACGGCTATGTGGCGCATGAATGCATCATAGACCTGCGTCATTTTTCTAAAACATACGGAGTAGACGCCACCGATGTGGCCAAGCGCCTGATGGATTTCGGCTTCCACGCGCCCACCCTTTCTTTCCCGGTGCATGAAACGCTTATGATAGAACCCACAGAAAGTGAGTCAAAGGAAGAACTGGACCGTTTTGCCCAGGCCATGCTGACCATCCTGGACGAATGCAAATGCCTGGCCTCCGGAGATGATTCCTGTGGGACAGCAGAAGACAACCTGCTCAAAAACGCCCCCCATACGGCCGTTGAAGTCTGCTCGGACAACTGGACTCATCCCTATGCGCGTCAAAAGGCTGCCTACCCGCTGCCCTGGATTGTGATGCACAAATTCTGGCCCCTGGTGACGCGGGTGGACAATGGCTATGGTGACAGGAACCTTGTATGTTGCAGCGTTATCCGCTAAAATTGTATCTTTACTAAAAATACAGAAAAAAATGATTTCTCTCCTTTCAACACCCGGACAGTGGTACCTTGATTACCTTGAAAACGGACTTTTTTCCGCACTTGAATCCATGGGCATATTATGGCCTCTGGTCATTTCGCTGGTCATCATACTGGGCGTATTAGCCCTCGCCTTTTTTGTCCCTTATCCCGGAGCGGTTGAGTAAAGCCCGGTCCGAGTCCCTTTTCTGATCCTTCTCCCGGATGGATTCACGCTTGTCGTACTCCCTCTTCCCCCGGGCCAGTGCGATATTGAGCTTGGCATAGCCGTTATCGGCTATGAATAGTTTGGTGACCACTATGGTAAGGCCTTTTTCCCGCGTTGCCCGGTACAGTTTGTTCAATTCGTGCCGGGTCAGTAGCAGTTTCCGGTCCCGCCGGGGTTCATGCCTGTTGTAGGAGCCCCACCAGTAATCGGCAATGTTCATATTCTTGACAAACAGCTCTTTCCCCTCAAAATAACAATAGGAATCCACGAGCGAGGCTTTTCCTGCCCGGATGGATTTGATCTCTGTTCCGGTAAGGACAATCCCGGCCGTATACGTGTCTATGAATTCATATTCGAAAGAGGCACGCTTGTTTTTGATTACAACCCCGGATTTTGCTTTTGGCATAATGCTGTACGATGGCTCAATAGGTGCCGCGTGTGCTGCTGAGCGGTGGTTTTTTCTCCTGTTTTTTCACCTTCTGTTTCCCTGCCGGCTCGACCCGCATGGCGGGCCTGCCCCGCATGATGCTGTATAGCAGCAGGATGGCGCCTGCAAAGATAAAAGGAATACTCAGAAGTTGTCCCATATTCAGGGCCATAGTCTCTTCGAATGCCACCTGGGGTTCCTTGATGTATTCAATAAAGAAGCGGGCGGCAAAGAGCAGCAGCAGGAACAACCCGAAAAGAGTCCCTTCTTTCAGCCTGGGCAGTTTTTTGCGGTACAGGTACAGCAGCAGCACAAACAGGAGGAGGTAGGAAAGGGCCTCATACAACTGAGTGGGGTGCTTGGGCACGACTTCTCCATTACGTAGAAAGATAAAACCCCAGGGAAGGGTGGTTTCGTTCCCGTATATCTCGGAATTCATAAGGTTTCCCATACGGATGAAAAAGCCTGCCAGGGCGGTGGCTATCCCAAGACGGTCCATGATCCAGAGAAAATTGAACTGATATTTTCTGCCATAATGACGGGCAAACCACCACATGGCCAGGAGCAGGGCAATGGCACCGCCGTGCGAAGCAAGGCCTCCTTCCCAAACATAGAGGATTTCTATGGGGTTGGCCAGGTAATAGTCCGGCTGGTAAAAAAAGCAATGCCCCAGGCGCGCCCCTACCAGCGTCCCTAAGATGAGGGTATAGAGCAGGGGATCCAGCAATTTGAGTGGAACGCCCTCCCTTTTGAAGAATCCCTTGAAAATGTAATACCCAATGGCAAAGGCAATAATGAAGAATAGACTGTAATAGCGGACATCTATCTTCCAGATGGAAAATATGACGGGGTCCACATCCCAGTATACGGCCAACAGGTTCATAGCTGTATTTTTTAAATCTGTTTATAATTCAATCCTTGAAAACACACTCAGGGGCAGGCGCTTGCCAAAAGTGTCTTTCAGGTACAATTCCCCGAAGGTATAGTTCCCGCTGGCGGGAAAACAAGATCTGGCAAGGGTGTCGGCCAAAAGTGCCGAATAGCCGTTGGAATACAAATTCAGCACCACAAATGCGTTATCCCCGGCCAGAATACGGGAACATTCCTGCAACAGGGACAACAGGCAGTCATCCAGTTTCCATCTTTCCCCTTCCGGCCCGTGCCCATAGGCGGGCGGGTCCAGTATCAGGCCCTGGTAGACGTTTCCCCTGCGTACTTCCCTTTTCACAAACCGGAAGGCATCTTCCAGTATCCACCGGATACCGTCCATACCGCTCAGTTCCATGTTTTCCCGCCCCCAGGTGATCACCTGCCTGACCGCATCCAGGTGCACCACCTCGGCCCCGGCTGCACGCGCGGCCAGCGAAGCGGCTCCTGTATAAGCAAACAGGTTGAGCACTTTGGGAGCAGGTTGCGGAACCTTTTCCCGGATCTTCTGCACCTGTTGGTATATATAATCCCAATTGGGTGCCTGCTCCGGAAAAACCCCGACGTGCTTGAATGCGGTCAATCCCATGCGAAGCCTGAAAAGCTTCTTGTACCCTATGACCCACCGGTCAGGCACCTGTTTCAGTTTTTCCCAGGTTCCGCTGTCCTCCTTGCCGGCTTTCCCGAAACCGGCACCCTGCACAAAACGAAGGTGGGCCCGGCTCATCCATTCCCCGGCCGGGAGTGAACTTGCCCATAAGGCTTTCGGCTCGGGCCGTATGATCAGATAAGGGCCGAACTGCTCCAGCTTCTCCTGGTTCCCGCAATCCACCAGCCGGTAATCGGGCCATGACACAGGACATAATAGTTGCATAGGGTAAAGATATAAAAATTGTATCTTTGCAGTACTTAAAACAACACTGGAAATGGAAAACATAAGCACTTATAATTTTAAAGGAAAGCGCGCCATTGTGCGCGTTGACTTCAATGTACCCCTGGATGCTGAGTATGTGGTCACAGACAATACCCGCATCCGCGCAGCCATCCCGACCCTGAAAAAGGTGCTGGAAGGGGGTGGGTCCCTCATCCTGATGTCCCACCTGGGACGTCCAAAAAAAGCCGAAGATAAGTTTTCGCTGAGGCATATCCTGTCCGAAATCGAGCAGCAACTGGGAACCCCCGTTCTTTTTGCTCCCGACTGCATGGGCCCCGAAGCCGCACGAATGGCAGCCGCCCTTAAACCGGGACAAGTCCTGTTGTTGGAAAACCTTCGTTTTTACGCCGAGGAAGAGGGAAAACCCCGCAACCTGGCTGAAGATGCAACCGATGAAGAAAAGAAGGCTGCCAAAGCAGCTATCAAAGAGAGCCAGAAAAAATTCACCGCCACCCTGGCCTCCTACGCCGATTGCTACATCAACGATGCCTTTGGCACCGCCCACCGGGCACACGCTTCCACTGCGCTGATAGCCGAGCTCTTCCCCAATGACAAAATGTTCGGTTACCTGATGGAAGCCGAGATCCTCGCCCTGGACAAGGTGCTGGGTGCGCCGGAACGTCCCCTGACAGCCATCCTGGGAGGCGCCAAGATCTCGGGCAAGATCGCCATCATCGAACACCTTATGGACCTGGCAGACAACATGATCATATGCGGGGCCATGGGTTTCACCTTCATCAAGGCACAGGGCGGAAGCATAGGCAATTCCCTGTGCGAAGACGACCAGATGCCGCTGGCTCTTGATATCCTTAAAAAAGCCAAAGAAAAAGGAGTACATATCTACCTGCCGCAGGATGTGGTGGCTGCCTCGGCTTTCGAGAACGACGCCCGGACTGTCATATGCCCCATAGACAAGATCCCGGACGGATGGTTTGGCATGGATACAGGTCCCGAAGCCCTGCAACAATGGAAAGAAGTCATCCTCGGCTCCAAAACCATTCTCTGGAACGGGCCTGCCGGCGTTTTTGAGATGCCTTCCTTTGCCAGGGGGACATTACAACTGGTGGAGATAGTGGCAGAGGCCACGCACAACGGCTCCTTCTCGCTGGTAGGCGGAGGAGACTCGGTGGCTGCCGTAACCCGGATGGGATATGCAGATAAGGTCAGTTATGTTTCAACAGGAGGCGGCGCCATGCTGGAATACCTGGAGGGCAAAGAACTGCCCGGGATCCAGGCCATAGGCGCCATCAGACCGTCATAATCTCTTTTTCCTTGGAGGCCAGGACTTCTTCCACATTTTTGGAAAAAACGTCCACTTCCTTTTGTATCAGAATTTCGGTGTCTTTGACTACGTCTTCAGACAATCCGTCTTTCTGATATTTTTTTAGCACATCCACACCGTCCCGTCGGGCATTGCGGATGCTGATACGGGCATTCTCCCCTTCGGTCCTGGCCTTCCTGACCAGTTCGCGGCGCCTTTCTTCGGTCAGCGGAGGAACCATGATGCGGATGATCTCACCGTTGTTTTGCGGTGTGAACCCCAGGTTTGCCGCCATGATGGCTTTTTCGATGGCAGGGATGAGGCTTTTATCCCATGGCTGGATGATCATGGTCCGGGCGTCCGGAACAGAGATACTGGACACCTGGGACAAGGGTGTGGAGGTCCCGTAGTAATCGATATGCACTCCGGAAAAAACAGCGGGATTGGCCTTCCCCACACGGTATGTGGCCAGCTCATTCTCAAGGAACTCCACAGCTTTATTCATCTTGCCCTGCGTTTGTTCCAATACTTTTTTTGCATCGCTTATTTCCATAATGTATCTTATTTTACAATCGTTCCTGTTTTTTCTCCTTTTACGACCTTCTCAAGGTTCCCCCTGCCGTTCATGTTGAACACCACAATGGGCATGTTGTTTTCCCGACAAAGCGTAAAGGCTGTCATATCCATGACCCCCAGGTTCTTCTGCAATACCTGGTCAAAAGTCAGGGTATCATACCTGGTGGCATCGGGGACCTTTTCCGGGTCATCGCTGTAGACACCGTCCACACGGGTTCCCTTGAGCAAGGCATCCACTCCCAATTCCACGGCACGCAGGGCCGCGGCAGAATCTGTGGTAAAGAATGGGTTCCCCGTTCCGCCGGAAAGCAGGACAATGGTTCCCTTTTCCATCTTGCGCAATACCTCGTCGCGGTGATAGTACCGGGCTATGGGCCTCATGGGAGTGGCGGTATAGACCATGGCCTTCATCCCCTGTGCCTGCAGTGCGTCTGCCAGGGCAATGCTGTTAATGGTGGTGGCCAGCATGCCCATCTGGTCTCCGTGAACACGGTCGTATCCGTTCATGGCACCTTTCAATCCCCGGAAAATGTTACCGCCGCCAACTACAATGGCTATGCGTATTCCTGCTTCTGCCAGGGGTTTTATCTCGCGGGCATAGTTTTCCAGCACCCGGCTATCCAGGCCCTGTCCTTCTTTGCCTCCCAGACTTTCCCCGCTTAATTTCAGTAATATGGAAGAATACTTCATGTTTTTGTCTTTCATATCCTACAAAGATATATAAAAAATCCGTGTATCTTTGCTCTGCTCACACAGATACATCATGGCATCCTCCATTACAAAAAAAGCGATCATGAGCGTAACAGGGCTTTTTCTGATCCTGTTCCTTACCCTTCATGTAACAGCAAACCTGACCATCCTGTGGGGCCAGGAAGCTTATGATGCTGTAACAGAGTTCATGGGCACCAATCCCGTTATTCAGCTCGTGGTTCCGGTGCTGGCCCTTGGTTTTGTGATACACATAGGATATTCCCTCATCCTGAACCTGAAGAACCTGAAAGCCCGCGGACCGGTAGGGTATGCCGGGGGCATGAAATCCCGGAGTGCGGGCTTTGACAGGCGGGCCTCGCAGAATATGCTGGTTCTGGGAATCATAGTCCTGGGATTTCTTGTGTTGCACCTGTCCCAGTTCTGGATAAAAATGCAATGGCAACATCTGACCGGGGGAGATCCGGAGAACGGATACCTGCTGGTGACGGGGTATCTGGGTACTCCCTGGGTGGCCATTTGCTATATCGCCTGGTTTGCGGCCCTGTGGTTCCACATCAGTCATGGCTTCTGGTCTGCCTTTCAGACCCTGGGACTGAGCAACCGGAGGATCCTTCCCGTTCTGCGCATTGTGTCAATGATTTACTCTTCCCTGCTGTTCGCGGGATTTACGGTCATTGTGATCTGGTGCATGTTTTTCTAGGCAGGATGCGTTCCCGGGGCTACTGGTCGTCGCTGACACCGCGGAAATAGTGTTCCAGGTGACTGGCAATGCGTTGAATGTCCCGGCGCATGCCTTCTATTGTCAGCGGGTTGTCCCGGTAATCCAGGGTGATTTTATCTTCAAAAACACGAAAGATCCGCATGGTAATCCGTTTGGATTTGAAAACCATTTTTCCGTCCTGATCAGAAATGAGGATAAATCCCGATTCTGAGACAATGCGTGTGGCAGCTTCTTTGTCTTCTTCTGAAAACCGGTTGGTATAGACCTCTTTCCTGGAGAAACCTAAGAAAGGATAGATGGTAGAAAAAGCCACAATCAGAATGATCAGCTTGGTACGGTTATCGGAAGGTATCATTGCCTCCCAGAATGGGGAGCTGCGATTGTCGCTTGTATAATAGACAATAAGCAGCATGAGCAATATGATGATGGCATAAAAAACGATGTATTTTGCAACGCGGCGTAAATAGATCCACGGGTTAAATCCTTTCATAAGCACTCCGATTTTAAGGTGTAAACAAATGTAGGTCTTTTTTTTATTACTTTTGTGATAACTAAACTATTCGACTATGGAAAAAAATCTCAAAACCATTATCATTATCCTGTCCGTAGTAGCCGCACTGCTGATAGGAGCCCTGGCCTGGGTGTGGATAGACCGGGGTGGCATGATAAAAGAACTGAATCTGGAAAAAGAGGACTTGACTCAGCAGACCATTCAGTTGCGCTCTCAATACGATTCACTTAGCACTACCAACGACACCCTGAACCTGCGATTGATGGAAGAACGGGAAAAGATCGATCTGCTTATTGAGCGTATCAATAAGACAGAAGCCACCAACCGCACCCGTATACGTGAATACGAAAAAGAACTGGGAACCCTGCGCAGTATCATGCGAAGTTATATCCACCAGATTGACTCGCTCAACACCCTGAACCTGTCGTTGCGGCAGGATGCCTCACAGGCAAGGGAAGAAGCTTCCCGCGCCACCCAGCAATACGAGGAACTCCGCACCACGACCGATGAATATGCCCGGCAGGTAGAAATAGGGGCCCAGATCAAGGGTCGTAATTTCATACTCACCGGCATTACAGAAACCGGGAAAGATTCCGACCGTTCCAGCCGAATCACCAAGCTGAAACTGTGCGGAAGCCTGATTGAGAATTCCATTGCACAGAAAGGGCCCAGGAACATATACCTGCGCATCAAGGGACCGGACGGGATACTGCTCACCAACCCGGATCAGGGTGTGTTCAATGCTGCCGGAGAACAATTGGTTTACTCGGCCGTTAGGGAGGTTGACTACCAGGGCGTGGAGCTGGAATTCTGCATTTTCTTTGGCAATGTGACATTCAGCCGTGGCATTTATACGGCAGAAGCCTTCACCACGGACGGACAGATTGGCGTGGCCGATATCCTTCTGCGTTGATATACGTTCACATTCCGTTTTGCAGGAGCTTTTGCTCCTATTGCAATTTCTATTCCAGCACAAAACTCCGGGAAATTCCCCCGGTGTTGGAATTCATTGAACAGGAATGGATACGTGAACGCGATACGTGGCTTGATTTATGGCGCAGCGGAGCATACCGCCTGCGCCATACTGTTTATTTAGGGGGCGGAACCCCCTCCGTGTGTACCGCAGAAGAACTTGAGCCGCTCCTGCAATTGTTGTGCAATGACCTGACAATGGCCGGTATGGCGCCTGTGGAAATCACTCTGGAAGCCAATCCCGGAGACCTCACGCCTGCATACTGCACTGCATTGCTAGAGCTTGGGGTGAACAGGCTGAGCCTGGGAGTGCAGTCCTTTGAAGACACCCACCTCCGGGCCATGAATCGCCGTCATACGGCCGGGGAGGGCATCAACGCCGTAAAAATGGCCCGGTCAGCCGGTTTTAGGAATATCAGCCTGGATCTGATCTTTGGATTTCCGGGCCTGACCATATCCAAATGGGAGGAAACCCTGTGGCAGGCGGTTGCCCTGGCTCCTGAGCACATCTCGGCTTACCAGCTGAGCCTGGAGCCCTCTTCCCCCTGGGGAAAACAAGGCCAGCTGCCTCCCCAGGAAGAATGTGCCGCACAGTACGGTTTGCTGCAGGAATTCCTGGCCGGCCGGGGATATATCCAATACGAAGTATCCAGTTTCTGCCTCCCGGGCAAGGAATCACTGCATAACAGCGGATACTGGATCCGTACTCCTTACCTTGGCCTGGGACCTGCTGCCCATTCATTCAACGGTCGCGACCGCTATGCCAATGTGGCGCACCTGGGCCGTTATGTGCAGGGAATGGAGAAGGGCTCACCTAAAAGGACTTACGACTGTCTTACACCACAGGATGAGCACAATGAATGGGTCATGCTCCAGTTGCGCACGGTGGAGGGATTTTCCACAAGAGGGCTGCAGGAGCGGGAAGGAGCAGAAGCCGTGGCGGATTTCCTGAAACAAATAGCCCCGCTGCTGGAGCGGGGCCTTCTGGAATTGTGCTGTCAGGATCAGGGCAACGCCCGGGTTCGCATTCCCCCGGGCCGGCTGTTTGTTTCTGACGATATTATCCGGGATTGTCTGCTGCCTGTCTGATGGCCTGGTAAACATCCGGTCCAAAGCAGTGGGTCAGCGGTTCTTTCAGGAATTCAAAAACACGTGTCTTTTTCTTGGCGCCCAGTTCACGGGCCGCACCGCATAAATACCACTTGTGGTAATTGAGTCCTATGACACCATCGGCAAGTTTCCGGACCCGTATGGGATAGAGCCAGCACGAAACGGGCTTTCTGAAAGAGGAAACGCCCTCGCTGTATGCCTTTTCAATGGCGCACCGGCAGATACCGTCCCTGAAAAAAGCATACGCACATTCTTTCCCTTCAATCAGGGGGGTAACCGCATCTCCTTCGATATCCAGGGTCCAGGGACCCTGTTTTTCTATGGCACGAACTCCTGTCTTTTGCATAAAGGGCACAAATCGTGTCCATTCCGTTTCCAGCAAGGTGCATTCATCCTGCTCCAGGGGCGCCCCGCTTTCTCCTTCCACGCAGCAAATGCCCTGGCAGGCCCGGGGATTACAGGTGAAATATTCGGTCAGGATGTTTTCACTGACCAGTATCTTATCAGAGACAATGATCACTGTACCGGTGCCGGATAAGGGTCCAGTTTCAGGTCCTGGCCGTAAGTGTCCTTTAACTCCTGGACAAAGGTATTGACCTGGGCGATGGATTTGCCCATTTCTATCAGTTCTTCTTTGGGAATGGACTCGTCCTTAAGGTATTCCATCAACTGGACTGTCTGTTCGGTAAACTTGACATTGAATTTATACCACATTTCCACGTATTCGTAATCCAGTTTGACAAGCTGCTCTTGCTGCGCGGTATCCAAACTGTCAAAATTAACTGTAAGGTATTGTTGTGCCTTTTCGTGCATCTCCACGCATCCGCGGGCAAGTTCATTCGCATTATCCTTTGCCTGCATAATGAATGTGGAAAGTTCGGTATTCTTTTTTATCTCTTTTGACAAGGTCAGCTCAAGCTGAGGAACATCGGTGGCATTTTGGCAGGAAGCAAGTCCGGCCAGGATGAGTGTGAAAAATACAATTTTCTTCATGGTAATTAGTGATTTGAGGTACAAAGGTAAGAAAAAACCGCCCCCATTGGGAGGCGGTTTTACAAATTCGTTCAACAATTACTAAAAACGGAATCCAATTTTAAGTTGCGGGAAAGCAAAGAATTTGAATTGCATTTCATAAGCATTGAATTCCTGGCCGTCTGCATACATACGGATTGCTGTGTAGTAATAATTGAAGGGGCGCACCTCAAGAGCTATGTTCATGCCCGGCAGGAGATTGTATTCCACGCCGGCCGTGATCGCTCCGGATATTGCATATGCTTCACCAGCACGGTTGTCCAACGCGTAGAGCTCAATGGGATCTGTCCCGGTTTCTGTTGGCACTTCTATCCCTGTATAGGGCAGGTATGCCTGAACTCTTGCATGCTGGAAACCTCCCAGTACACCAATGTAGGGGAACAGCCTTCCGTTGCAGTTGTTGAAATAGTAGTCTGCGCCAACATTTACAAGGTATTTGTTGGTCAGCCTGCCTTCAACCCACTGAATACCTCCGAGGTCCAAAAGACCACTGCTCTCCAGGTTGATGCCTTCAATATAATCACGCTGGGGGGTAACGTCAATTTGCATGGCAAACATGGCGTTGAGTGCAAAGCGGTTGGTCAGGAACACTTTTCCCTGTATCCCTGCAAGATTGACAATTGGATTGTAATTCATATTGCCCATTTGCAGATAATAACCCACACCATAGCTTGTCGGATCTATGCCCAGTTCATCACCCGGCATATAACTTGGCAACAGGGGGGTTAGATTATCCAGATACTCGAAATATAATCCGCTTCCCAATACCGCCGAGACTTGCACTTGTCCCGCACGTGGAGCATATACAGCACTTCCGGAGCGTTCTGCCGGTTGCGCCCCAAGAGACGTAACCGTTAGAACAGCTATCAGAAATATGCTAAGTTTTTTTATCATTATACGCAAACTTATCCGTATGGTTTATAGATAGTCTTCCAGTAATTTGGCGCGGATGCCTTCCAGGATAGCGAGCTTCTGCTGCAGGTTTTCTATATCTAACAGGATAGCATCTATCTTGGCCTGATACAGAACAGTCCTGTCCTGGATAAGATCTCCCCAAAGGTCAGGAGCGGGCAAACCCTGTTCCAGAAGGGCCATGATTTGTTCAATGGCTGCAACATCCTGCTGCAATTCCATCAGCTGGTGCTTGGCATCTTCCCACAAGTCGAGCAGACCGCCATCGGCATCAGTATACAGCCAGTTCCCGAAGTCATGAGCCATCATGGCCTGGGCGATCAGCCATTCGTATTTATCAATATAGTACTCATAGGTTTTTATCATGTCTTGGGCTTCTTCCATACCGTCTTCAATGGCATCCAGTTCAGCCTGCAGGGAGGCAGCGTAAGCCTTTGCTGAGTTGAATGCTGTCAATTGTGCATCATACAGTGCCTGGATCTTGCCGATCAAAGCTTCGTATTCTCCGTTGTCTACACGCGTCCAGGTATCCAGGTATGCCTGGTACTGACGGGCCTGATAGATGGCATAGAAGTAATGGCCATTAGCATATGTTGGTCCATCATCCCATTCCCAGAGAAGCATGTCCCCTACCCATTCTGACCATTGCTTTCCGCAATCATCACCGGCTGCCTTCAAGGCGGCATAGGAAACGATCAGGTTGCAGTCATCGTCCAGGTAAGTTATGTCAAAATCAAGGGAGGGGCTGGGTGATGTATAGTCTTTATAGGCTTCCAGCACAAAGAAGAATTGATTAAAATCAATGGGGGCAGGTTGTGTTTCGGTTAGATCCGGTGTGTCGTTGTATGTCGGCGGGTTATAGGTGCCGGGGGTGGGAGCGATTCTGGTAAGGAATGGCTTCCATAGCAAGTATGTGCCCAATGCCAGGGTTCTGGTCATTTCAAATTCGACACCGCCGTTGGCGTCTTTATGTTTTGCATAAGCTTTCCATACCCTGTCAAAAGGATCATACATGGCAGTTTCCATGTTTCCCAGGCCTTCAACGGCATCGAAGTAAGCCTTGATGGCGTTTTCCAGGGCCTTGGTGCCCGTTCCTTTCATATAGTCGACATAATAGGGTCCAGTATAAGCAACACCGGGATCTGGTTTTACTATCTTTTTATGAACCTTGGGTGTGAGTTCGCCAAAGAAATCTTCCAAAACCTCTTGGGCAGCATCCGTATATTCGGCGGCATTGATGGTGATCAGGGAACCTCCGTTGGGATTTTCCAGTCCTATCTCAACCGTCCTGGATTCAAAAAGCCAATACAGGAACAGCCAGGCGTACCAGTCTTCCTTCGTCAAATCTGTAAGTTCCTTATCCGAGTTGGCATAAACTTTACGCATGATATCATTGAAGGGGTACGGGGTTTTCTCGTAGGGCCATGCGGTGGCATGTTGCCAGAAAGGAGGGAATCCATCAGGGTGTGTCCCGTCCATGATGCCCTTGAGCTGGGTGATGATGGCATCCATCTCGGTGGGGGCATTGATCAGGCCAATGATGACGTTTATGGTTTCAAACACATCATCTGCATTGCCCTGCAGCAGCCAGTCGGCCAGGGTGCCGGCATTGAATTCAATACCGCCCAGAACCTGTGATAGTGTCAGGGTTGAAGGAACTTCAAGGTTGCCCAGATTCAGCCATCCGTCCAGATAATTCATGAACAGTCTGATAAGGCTGTCGGCTTCATAATACATGTTTTCATAAGTGGTCTGGTGGGCAAGGAAATTTTGATTCGCTGTGTTCCAGGCGTTCCAGGCGTCTAGCCATGCCGTGTAACGGGCACCTGCTCCGGGTTGTCCTTCCTTGTAGTATTTCTGCCAATTGTTCCAGTTTTCTTTGTATTTGGTTTCGGCATCGGTGGCTAACTTCTTTTTGGCATCCAGGTTGCGTTGGATGACACCGGATTCCTGATCTTCGAATTCCTTGCGGGTATCATCAATCACGCGCATATCCCTCTTCATGATGTCGAACATGGTGACGGCTGGAGCTACGGCTTGCCATCCCCAATTGGAAAGCTTGTAGGTACCATTGTTGACATGGATGTTGGGGTCGTCTCCGCCATCGGAGAATACGCCGGAAATGCTGACTGTCCTTTTTTTGGTCAGCGCAGCTTTTGCAGCAGCCAGTCCATCGTGGTCAAAAAGAAGATATTCTTCCTCCAGTGTGATGAACTGAAGTTCATAATCAACAATGGCTTCGCGCAGGGCATTGATGGTGGCCTGGAAATCGGCAATCAATGCGTCAAATTCTTCATGCTTGGCGTTGTAAAGGGCTTCGTATGCAGCTACGACACCGGTCATGTGTTCGACCTTGCATATAAGCAGTTTCCTTTCAAATTCCCAGTGGAGCATTGCGTTTTCCACTTCCTGGGGATATTCAATATTGACATACAACAGGTATTGGGATTTTGCAAAATCCAGGTTAAGTTGTGCCTGTGCTATTTGAAGCAGCACACCCTTAATCCGGAGGACGACCTTGTCCAGTTCGAACATAAGGAGGTCGGAAATTGTGTCGGCATTGGCAAGCTTCCACAGTTCAAATTGAAGAAGGGCTGCTTCATAAGCCTGGGTGGCTGCTACCATTTGGGCTTGCAGCTGTACCATATAGACTTCCCATTCCTTGATGGCGGCATCGGCTGCTGCACGTGCCACTTCAAGTTCATATTCCCGTTCTTGAATATTCAGGGCCCATTGTTGTTTATGGTAATCAGTCAAGGCCTTTTCCCATTCAACCTGTGCCATGATGAGAGCTGTTTCTGCGTCAACTTTCCTGGCCTGGGCGGCTATGATGGCTTCATGAGCCTTTATGACACTTGCCTGAGCCTGGATCAAAGCGGCATTGGCAGCTTCTACCTGTACCTTGGCCTGTTCCAGAGCGGCCTGAGCTGTCAGCAGGGCGGCCTTTGCATTACGCATGGCTTCAATGCCTGGGCTGGGCTCATTCTTAATACAGCCTACGGCGAGTACACCCAGTACTAAAAAGGCTGCACTCCATTTTAAAAATTTTTTCATGCATTAAAAATTTTAAGTTAAACAAAAGTTTTTAGAAGTTATCAGATATTACTTTTATGCTATGATATACATTAGTGCAAAGATAAACCATAATTTGAATCCACAAAACTTTTTTTGTTGAAAACTTGTTGGAAACCCCCGGTTTTTATGGTTCCCCGGCTTCGTCCGGCAGGGTAAGCCGGTTGGTCCCTTTCTGGGGCTGCATGTTTTCTACAAAATTCCAATCCTCAAAATGCGGATGTTTTGTGATTTCCACAGGTATCACGCCGTTGAGCAGGTTGTTGCGGATGATGAAGGTTGTCAGGTTCTTCAGGGTTGTCCCGTATTGCGGGGGAATATTGTAGCCGAAAAACATGAAGTTGGTCAGATTACAATTGTCAAGGTTTATGGTTTCCAGGTTCTCCAGGTCCTTCCAGGAAACAGGCAGCCACCCGGTGACCCCGGAGTTGTTGGATAGGTCAATGGCTTCCAGGTATGCCAGCTGGGAAAGCGGGTCTTTCTCGGTCCCGTCTCCCACAGATCCTTCCAGGCGGCCATTGGGAAGCTCCAGTTTTTTAACATGAAGGGCTCCGTTCCTGACTGCGGTTTCCAGGGTCACACCGTGCCAGGTATCCACCGGCAGCAGCAAATTCCACAAATGGGTGTCCCTCCAGTTGTCACCGCGCATGTTCTTGTGGAAACGGATCAGCGCCGTGCTGTCCTTTTGTGCAATGCGGGCTCCGCGCTGGGTCATGGTAAAGGTCTTGAATACCTGCTGGGTACCTGCCTCAAGGACCTGCAACGTCGCGCTTCTGTTGCTGGTCGTGGGAACCGGCAATACCTGGAATTCCCAGGTCGTGGTCCTGCCTTCCACTGTCTTTGCGGTATTAATGATCCAGTTCACATTCACCCCATACACTATCTGGATATTGGATTCCACGGTCAGGGAGAAGTTGTCCCCCTCGTTGTCCAGGAATTGCGGGGAATCCACCGTCGCGTTGACAAAAACAGCCTCGGCCTCCTGGTTTATCACCAGGTCCGAGACAAGGCTCCCTCCGGTGCGAGAAAGCTGGATTTTCGCAGAACGGGCCGTGGTCTGCTGGTTGGGCTTCACGGTAAAAGCCAGGTCTGCGTCATATTCCACAGGGTTCTTTATTTGCACGCCTTCCACCCAGGATGGGGAGGAAAGCACATTCCAGGACACATTGGCCTTCACCGGAACAGTGTAGGCGCCACCGGCAGCCGGGACGTCAAGGGTATCGGGGTCACAGGTGATATAAGGTGTTGCTCCCTGCTGGAATATGGTCCGGGTGACCACCAGGGAATCCTGTCCCGCTTCGGTCGTGGTAACCGTAAGCCGAGCCTGGCGTGCATCAATACGCTTATTTTCAGCCACCTGAAGTGTCAGCGTTTTTGCCTCCAGGCCTTTGGTCTCTATTACGGAGACCCAGTCTTCGGACAGGGAAGCTTTCCAGGAAACGTTAGATACCACCGGAATGGAGATTGTGCCACCGGCAGCAGTGGCTATAGGTATGTTTGCCTGGGTCGGCAGTAACAATTTCTGCTCACCGGCCACCTGGCTTATGGTGATACCTTTTATATATGAACCGTTTTCCTGTGTTATGTCAAGCGATGTCGACCTGGCCTGCACATCGTCGTTCCTGTCTACGGTGACTTGCAGCCCGTTGGCTGTGTGTACCACCTTCGAAATCCACGAGGCCGTCCCCGAAAGGTCTTCCTGCCAGTTGAAATTGGCCTGCACCGCTATGCTGTAGGTCCCGCCTGCTGCCGGAACGTCCTCAATGGCGGAGGGCGTGAGCACGGCCAGCGGTTCAGCCCCTTCCTGGGTGACTGAAACAACAGCCTCGCCCAGTTGCGGGTATGCGGGAGCATATATGGTTATTGTCCCCTGGCGGGATCCCACACGGGGATTCGCGTCTACCGTGAAATTGCAATCGCGGGACTGCATCAGGCGTGTGCCGGTAATATGGATCCACGGTATATCCGTTTTGGCTTCCCATTCTATGTTGGAAACCACCGTGACCTTGTACCCCCCGCCGGCGGCAACGGCTTGAACCGAATTGGCCTGGAGTTGTATCCCGGGGGCTTCACCCGTCTGGGTAATGTTGAGAATGGCCGAGAGGGATCCGTTCTTCTGTCTGAATTCCACCTGCGCCGAGCGGCTTTCCAGCGTTGTGTTCGGCTGAACGGTGAAGATGGCACGTTTGGAGGTTATGGTCTTTGTTTCGTTATATACAATCCAGGCTGCTTCGGGTGTGATGCTCAGTTCCAGGTTGGTTGTAACGCCTACAGATACCGTGTCACCTGCTGCGCCTACCGTTTTTTGCGAGCTGTCCAGGCTCAGCGCGGGAGCTTCCGCGGCCTGGTAAACCGTTATTTCCCTGCGGGTCTGTTCCCCGGCAATGATAAAGGTTGTCTGACGGGGCTCAAGATTGGTGTTCGCAGCGACCGTTACCTGGATCTGCTTGTCGCCATAACCTTTCATGGGGTTGATGGTAACCCAGGTATCGGCAATTTCAAGGGTCCAGAGAAAATTGGAGGATATGGAAAATTCCCGGGTTTCCCCGTTGGATTGAAAATCAATTTTTGTATAGGGAGTGACAAGCACTTCGTCGTTTCCGGGCCTGATGCATCCGCTCAAAAGCAGGGCCAGCAGGGGCAGAACTATCCGTTTTGGCATACTTGACATAAGTTTCTGTTTTTTGGAAAAAATCCCGTAAGGGGGTGCAAGTTACGGATTTTTTGAATAAGACGTATCTTCCGTTTTATTTGTTGCACCGGAAAGCACCACCCGGGAAGTGTTTCCGTACTCCATGATTTGCCTTACAAAGTCCCTGACCATGGCTGTGTCTGCCTGTTGCAGCGTGCCGGCATAGCCGGTGACAAAGTCCTTTCCGCTCCGGCAGTACCCGACCAGCATCCTGCAGTGGAACAGGGGGTCGGCCATCTGTGTCAAGTGATCCATAAGTAAAGAATGACGTGCCTGTTCCAGCTGTTCGGCAGAAGGTCCGTAAGCCGCCAGGTCGGCCAGAATCTGTTCCAGGCGGTGTTCGTTGTAGGCAAAATCAGGGGCATGGGAGCTGAACCCGATATAGAAGAAGTAGTGGCCGCCAGGGAAAGACTCCAGGGATGAGAGCACGCAGACTGCATTGTCTGTGGCCTGTGATACCAGTCTTTCCAGTAACTGAAGCAGTACATGCTGCTCCAGGGTATAGGGACATGAACCGGAATAAACCCGGGCCATTTTGCTTTCAGCGGCAGGGTTGGGGAAAGAGATGGTTTGTGCGTGCTGGCCCCTGCGCATGCCTTCTTCCCCCGGGAGCGGTGTCCTGGCGCGTATGTCCCGGTTGGGAATGCCTGCCAGGAATTCTTCTGCCAGGACTATCAGGGAATCCGTGCAGATATCTCCGGTACAAATGAAATCAAAGCCTTTGGGAGGATGCGGACCTTCCGCGGGTATCCTGTCAAAGAGCAATGTCTTCAGGGTGTCCAGCAGGATATTCCGTGACAGGTCACGGGCTGCATGGATTTGTTTTTCCCTTTCCTGCCAAAGTCTTTGTAAGGCTGTTGAATCAACCGACAGGCTGTTCACCTGCAAAGCGGCTCCTCTTATGAAGCTTCGCAGCGAATCCGGTGTCGTGGCATTGCCGAGAAGGAGTCCCTGCGGGGATTGTTTCCACAGGAGCGGGCCGTTGCCTTTGCGATATGTTTCCCGGGGTATGAAGGGTGTGAAAAAGGACGGTTCCCTTTCTACAGCGGCAAAACAGATTTTTCCCCGCAGAAGGGTGTCCGGCCTTACATATAGCAGGGACCCTCCCGACAGTTGCCAGACAGATACCCCGCTGTGGGCAATTAGCATCTGCCGTTCCACTTTTCCACTTTCCGGCAATCCGGTAGATTGCCCGTTCTTTTCCACCGGGGCAGCTTTATCCGGATCCCTTGCGGGAACCCGGGCTGTAGTATGCCATACCTGCCGGAACAGGGTTGCCAGGCTGTCAGTGGTGACAACCGGAATAACATGGCTCCGCTGCAGGCTGTCCAGTTGCAACCGCAGGTCTATGTCCAATATCCTGGCTGCAAGTTCGGTCAGAAGGGTGTCATCGAAGGGGAACAACATTCCGGAAAGCTCGGTAAGCAGCCGGTCTCTTTCCTCAAGAAGCTCACCGGGCAGGAAGCTTACCGGGCGGATAAGGCTGTCACCGGCCGAAACCGCCTTGTATAGTGTGATTTCAGGAGGATTGGAAAGCAGTACGTTTTTAATATAATTGTTCACCTGGTCTGCCGTGACATATCCTGCCAGATGGTTCACGAACATGTGACGCCAGGTTGCGGTATGCATGGGAACCCCGTCAAAAAAATGACGGATACACTCTCCTGCATAGTGGTCGTTCGTGCGCGTGAACCTGTTCAGGTAATGCCATTCCTCTTGTCTTAGGTATGATTCCCGGGCCTGATCCAGTGTCTGTCCGGTAATGCCGTTACGGGCCAGCTGCACGCATTGCCGTGCAAGATCATGGAAAGACCCTGCCAGGCTGTCGGGGTGTGCACTCACTGCCCACACAAACTGTCTGCCGGTATAAACACAGGCAGGATATTCCAGCGACCGTGCCGCCGCGTATTCCATCACACTGCGCAGGAGATCCATGACATAATATTCGCTCCCGCCACGCATTTCCCTGGCAAGAGAGGGCAGCGGGAACGAGATTTCTATGCGGGGATAACCGTCCTGGAGGACGGGAGGCAGGGGCCTTGCCGAAAATACACGGGCGGCCACAGCCGAGTCAATGCCTTGTGGAACCTCCAGGGACTGCATGATATCCACAGAAGCCGGAAGTACGGAGAACTCTCTGTTGACTAGCGCACGGGCATAGTCCGCCTGGAAAGGTCCCACCAGGATAACCGCAAGCAGATGCGGTCTGTATTTTTCCGGAGACGTCACCAGTTGCTCCTGTAATTTCCTGATAAGCAGGGCCACTCCTTCTTCCACACCCTGGGGTGAGGTAAGGATCTGTTTGAAAAAAGGTTGCCTGTCCGGTTTCCGGACCAGCTGAAAAAGCATCTGTCCACCGGGATGGTCATTGGAATGTATATAATAGGTGATCCCGTTGGGTAGCTGGCCTGTGCGAAAACGGCTGTCTTCTGGCACAACCTGCGCTGTGACGGCAGCCCGTGGTAAGACAACGGATATGAAAAAAAGAAAAACTATCAATAAGCTGCGCGTTTTCATACGGCACGATTTATGTGATATTCAATTGCAAAGGTATTAAAAAAGCGCTACCTTTGTTTGTTTGTTTGAGAAATTGCTATTTTTTAACCCCCTATATATTAAGGAACTAATGAAACGATTCAAGATTTTTGTCTCTACCGCCTTTCTGATTGCCGCCTGTAACGTTTTTCTGCAGGCACAGGACCTCAATACTGCCATCGAGGCATATAACCTGGGAGCAACTGCTGCACAGGAAGGTAATTACGTCACTGCCATTGAACACCTGGACCGTGCCCTGGAACTGGGAAGCGCCCTGGGAGAAGAAGGCGCATCTGTAGTTACTGATTGTAAAAACCTTATTCCACAGCTTTATCTTCGTTATGCCAAAGAGCTGGCAGCCAACGGAGATGTGGCCTCCTCCCTGCCTTTTCTTGACAAAGCAGCAGAAACGGCTGTCAAATATGGTGACCAGACCGGAATTCAGGATGAGGTCAAAGACCTTACATCAAAAGTTTATTACATCATAGCCAACGAGGCTTTCGGAAAAAAGGATTTTGCCGGCGCAATAGAGAGTTATAAAAAAGTGCTGGAGCTGGATCCGACCAATGGCATAGCCTATCTGCGCCTGGGACAGTCGGCTGCCAACAGCAACATGGAAGACGAAGCCATTGCTTCCCTGCAGAAAGCCGCTGAATACGGGCAGGCAGACAATGCACGCAAGCTGATGGCATCAATATACCTGAAAAACGCTTTGGGTGCACAGAAAAACAAAGATTGGGAACAGGTTTACCAGTCAGCCTTAAAAGCTTCTGAACTTACAGACAACGTACAGTCCTACAAATTGCTGGGCCTGTCAGCCATGGAGCTCAAACGTTTTCCGGAAGCTCTCGTTGCCTGGGAAAATGTAATGCGCGCAGATCCTCAGGCCAAAGACATCAACACCACATACTACCGCCTGGCCGTGGTAAACGAATCCCTGGGAAATAAATCCGTTGCCTGCAGCTTTTACAACCAGATCCTGACCGATCCCAACTTTAAATCCATTGCAGAATATAAGATCAAAACGGAATTGAAGTGCGAATAGACAATTTGTCTCACGCCATATTATTCAGTTCGGAAGAGGGCTCAGGTGCATTACCGCAGGCCCTCTCTCTGGCTGGATACATCCTTTGTTCCGATAAGAAAGAAGACGGCTCTGCCTGCGGGACGTGTCCATCTTGCCGTAAAACCAAAAACGCCGTACATCCTGACCTGCATTTTATTGTTCCCGTAAACCGTTCTGCCGGCATATCTGCTGCGCGCCAGCCTGTGACCGACGATTTCCTGGACCTGTGGCGCTCATCTTACCTGGAGAATCCGGACATTACAGAACAGGAGTGGTATAAAAAACTGGAAATTGAAAACAAACAGGGTGCAATAAGTGCGGCCGAGGCAGGAAATATACTCAGGAAACTCCAGTTCCGTTCTTTTGAGGGCGGGGCACGGGTAATCATCATATGGCTCCCTGAACGCATGCATCCTGCCGCAGCCAACAAACTGCTGAAGATCCTGGAAGAGCCTGTTCCCGGGACGTATTTTCTCCTGGTAAGCCACCGCCCGGACCAGCTGCTGCCCACCATCAGGAGCCGTTGCATGCTCATTCAGGTGCCACCTAAAGAATACAGGCCTCTGCCCCGGGAGACCTATACCAACCTGGAAAGACTGCTGGACCTGTGTTTTTCAGGAAAGCCTTCGGGTGTCCTGGACTGGGCCGAAGACATGGCCACGCAGGGGAGAGAGTCCCAAAAAGCGTTCATGGCTTCCTCCATGCAGATCATCCGGCAATATTACATGCTGTCACTGGGCCTGCCATCGCTGTCTTTCCTGGACCCATCCTCCCTCCCTATTGCCTCGAGGTATGCAGCCAGGATGTCTGAAACTTTTTTCCGGGTGATCTATGAACGCCTGAATAAAGGAATGGAACAGCTGGAACGCAACGTGAACGCCCGGGTGCTGTTCTGCTCCCTGGCTTTTGACTTTTTCCTATCTTTGCAAAGATAGTCTGACAATTCATGGAAGAAAAAAACATACAACACGATTGCTCACGCGGTTGCCAGGTGGAAAGAACTCACATGGGGGATCTGCAGTGCACCATGGACTACAGCTGCAGCAAACTGGCAACTTTCGACTGGATGGAAGAGTTCCGGGATGTACAATGCGATAACCTGTTCGAGGTCCGTTTCAAAAACACACATAAGGGTTTCTTCAAAAATGACTCCGACATATTCCTGAAAATCGGGGATATTGTTGCCGTAGAAGCGACTACCGGCCACGATATAGGATTTATCAGCCTGGCCGGGCCGCTTGTGCTCAAACAGATGAAACGCCATAAAATCAACCCGGAGACCTACGAATTCAAGAAAATCTACCGGAAAGCCAAGTTGCTGGACCTGGAAAAATGGCAGGAAGCCATTGCCAGAGAGCACCAGGTGATGATCCGTTCCCGGCAGATAGCGGCCAGTGAAGGCCTGCAGATGAAAATTGGAGATGTGGAGTTCCAGGGGGACGGGACCAAGGCCATTTTTTACTACATAGCCGATGAACGGGTTGATTTCAGGCGCCTGATCAAACTCTTTGCCTCTGAATTCGGCATACGCATTGAAATGAGACAGTTCGGGGCAAGGCAGGAAGCCGGTTTGATAGGTGGTCTGGGCGTTTGCGGGCAGGAACTCTGCTGCAGCCGGTGGATGGCCGATTTCACTTCTGTAACAACCCAGGCGGCCAGGATACAGGACTTGTCGCTCAATCCGCAGAAACTGGCGGGCCAGTGTTCCAAGCTCAAATGCTGCATAGATTACGAAACGTCTGTTTACATGGATGCCCACAAGGAAATCCCTGCCGTTAACCGCCCCATAGAAACAGAAGATGGTCCGGTATACCTGGTCAAAACGGATGTGCTCAAAGGCGTCATGTGGTTCAGTTATGAAGAGGACAGCATGATCAACATGATACCGGTCCATTCAGCACGGGTAAAGGAAATGATCCTGGCAAACAACCAGGGTAAAAAAGTGCCCCCCCTGCAGGAAAAGCCGAAGAACAACGGGGAACAGAACGGATTCCGGTCCGCTGCAGGAGAAGAAAGCATCACGCGTTTTGACAGCAAGAACAAGAATAAGCGGAAGAAAAACAACCGCAGGAAAAATGGCCCGAAAACATCATAGGTTGCCCTTTTGCCTGATGGCCGGGGCCATCCTGACTGCCACATCCTGCTCTCCCCCATCCTCAAGCCAGGTACAGCAGGTTATTCCTGGCGGAACGTGGGAAAAGAGCCATATCCTGACGCTGACACTCCAGGCACCCGACACAGCAGGTCGGTACGACTCCTTTCTGGATATCAGGGTGACACCAAAGTACGCACATTCCTATATGAGTATCATCATGATCCATGACAGGAGAAAAGACACCCTCTGGTTGTCCCTTCTTGGCGGCAATGCAATCCGTTCCGGAGTTTTCACGGATTATCGCTTTCCGCTGGACACTGCGGGATTTGCTGCGGATAAACCTTATTGGTCATGGCAGTTATCCCACAACATGCTGGATCAGGCCCTGGACGGCATTGCCACCATTGGTCTTCTCATAAAGAAACACGGGCATGGGAAAAGATAAACTACGCCGGTTCCAGGAAAATAAAAGCTTTACCAACCTGTATGAGCCCCGTTATGATGAGGTTCACGGAAAAGACCATCCCCTGAAGGGTTTCTGGGCGGAGAAAGTCTTTGGCAACAACAATCCCATTATCCTGGAACTGGGATGCGGCAAGGGGGAATATACCCTGGCCCTGGCCAGGCGGGACCGGCAGCAAAACTATATCGGCATTGATATCAAGGGGGCCAGGCTGTGGCGGGGGGCCAAAACAGCCCTGGAGGAAAAACTGGAGCATGTGGCATTCATTCGTACGAGGATAGAGTTGATAGAGAGCTTCTTTGCCCCGGGAGAGGTTTCAGGGATCTGGATCACCTTCCCGGACCCTCAGCCAAGAAAAGAAAACAAGCGGCTGACTTCGCCTCGTTTCCTGGATAGTTACCTGTCATTCCTCAGGCCGGGAGCAGTCATCCACCTGAAAACAGATAACCGTGCCTTGCACGACTACACAAGAGAAGTGGTTGAAAGGCGGCCTGATCTTGCCTTGCTGCAGGCAGACGCCGATATATACCGCAACAGGCTGGTCCCGGAAACGGTGCTGGAAGTGAAAACATTTTACGAAGAGATGTTCCTGCGGGAAGGAAAGCCCATCACATACCTGCAATTTTCAACAGGGCTTCCTGCCACGGGGAAGGGGGAAGGAGGCTGAGCTGCTCCCGCGCCTTCGTCTGATGATGATGCAACACTCTGGCGGCAAATTCCAGGCCATTGTATCTTTCCACAAAGTCCACAATCTGGTCCAATCCCTGGCTTTCCCGCTGTTCCAGCCGGCGGATCCAGGCTTTGACAGAGGGGTAATTATCTTTAAAACCGGCGTTGCATAATGCCCCGAGCAGGGGCAGCGTGATATTGGATTCGGCAATATCCTTATAATAGGGTTTCCCGGAATTCAACGCCGGCTGATAATCCATCATATCGTCCCGGATCTGGAAAGCCATACCCATGTGGTAGGCCGCTTTTTCGAAAATGGGACGCAAGGCAGCAGCAACCTCCTGATCCGTTACGGACAGGGCCCCTGACACCATGGAAGCGCTGAATAGCGATGCGGTCTTGTTTTTACATATCATATAATAATCCCTGAAGGAAATATCCAGTGTGCGTGATTTTTCCAGTTGAAGCATTTCCCCCTCGCTTAAGTCCCGGATGACCGCGGCGTACAGGGGAACCAGGTGCTTCCCCTCGTACTGCAGCAGGGTTTGGAAAGCGCGGGCGAACCAATAATCTCCTATGAGAATGGACGCCCTGGGTCCGTATTGCTTATGCACGCTGGGAGTCCCCCTGCGTGTGTCGGCGTTGTCTGCCACATCGTCGTGAAGGAGCGATGCGGTATGGATCATTTCGGCAACGGCGGCTACCGCATGGCTCAGGGGGCCCGGGGTGCCGCATATCCTGGCGCTGCACAAGGCCAGCGCCGGCCTAAGTTGCTTGCCGGGCTTGTTCAGCAGGTAGCTGTCTATACTGGAAAGCAGAGAATAGGGTGAATCAAGGGCATCTTTCAGGATATTTTCAAAGGCTTTCCAGTCGGAGCCCAAAGACTGCCTGATCCAGCCAAGATCATACATTCCTTTCAGAAGAGGAAAGCAACTGAAAGTTCAAATCCCCTCATGTTGGAATCTTCCAGTTTCCAGTCATTGGAATCAATGTGAAGTGATCCTCCCGGGGCCAACTGACCGAAGCTCCAATTGTATTTGCCCGATATCTGGAATTTCCAGATCTCAATGCCGGCTCCAAGGCTCAGCCCGTAGTCCAGACGGTTCAGGTCTTCCCAGTCCACCTGGCTCAGCAGGTCTCCCTTGGCAATGGCATACCTTATATAAGGAGCTGCAAAGATATAAGGTCTCATGAAAAGGATGTTGATACCCCATTGGATATTCAGGGGAACGTCAATATAGTCTATTCTGAATCCGTCATAGGAGCTTTGACCCACTTCTCCCAACAGGCCTGTCCGCACACGGCTGTAAAGGATTTCCGGCTGGAAAGAAAGCCCGATGACGGGAATTTTGAATTGTCCGCCTATCCCTGCGTGGAAACCGGTCTGAGAATTCCAGGACTGTTTCAGATTGTCTATCTGGATATCCTGTAGTTTGTTGAAATTGAGCCCTGCTTTAACAACGAAACTACCCTGTGCCAGGGCAGCAGAACTTACGCTAAGCATTAGGGCGATCGTAATCAGGAGTTTTTTCATACTATACAGTGATTAAGGATTTTAATTTTTCTTCTATGGTCTGTTTGTTTGTCGCTCCCACAATTTTGTGCACCAGTTCTCCTTTTTTGAAGAACAGCAGGGTGGGTATGCTGCGGATCATGTACCGTGCCGTGACTTCCGTTGCCGTGTCCACGTCGCATTTGCATATCAGGGCTGTGCCTTCCGTTTCATTGGATATTTCTTCTACAACGGGGGCGATCTGACGGCAGGGACCGCACCAGACTGCCCAAAAATCAACCAGAACGGGGATTGTGGAGTTCAAAACTATCGCATTGAAATTGTCATCTGTTACTGTCTGAATCATAGTATTATGTTGATTAATTCTGAAATATTTACTGTAAAATTAAGAAAAATCATTTGGTTGACACAACAGCAAGGCCTCCTTCCGATGTCTCTTTGTATAAAGATGGCAGATCATGGCCGGTGCGTTTCATCACCTCTATGACCGTATCAAAATGTATGCGGTGGGTCCCGTCGGAAAGCAATGCGTACATATTGGCGTCAATGGCCCTGGTGGCAGCAAAGGCGTTTCTTTCTATGCAGGGGATCTGCACCAGGCCGCACACCGGATCACAGGTCAGTCCCAGGAAATGTTCCATCCCCATGCTGGCTGCATACTCGGCCTGGGCTATGCTGCCTCCGAAGAGCTGCACGGCAGCTGCTGCCGACATGGAACAGGCAGATCCTATTTCCCCCTGGCACCCTACCTCGGCCCCCGAAATGGATGCATTGGATTTTATAAGTGTCCCAATGAGACCGGCGGTGGCAAGGGCACGCAATATTCTTTTATCTGAAAAATTGTAGCAGGTCTTGTTAAGATACATCACAGAGGGGATGACCCCGCAGCTGCCGCAGGTGGGGGCAGTGACCACAACACTTCCGGCTGCGTTTTCCTCGGCCACGGCAAGGGCATAGGAAAAAGCCAGTGCCCTGCGTTGCATGGAGCCTGTGTATCCCTGCGCCTTGATATGATAGGATGCCGCACGGCGGCCAAGGTGGAGCGGCCCCGGAAGCACCCCTTCATTCTCAAGCCCCCGGTAAATGGCCTCTTGCATGGTTTGCCACACGTGTTCCAGGTAATCCCAGATGTCTTCTTCCTCGTACATGGCCACATATTCCCAGAAGTGGAGACCCTTTTCCTGGCAATAATCCAGGATATGGGCCATCTTGTTCAACGGATATATGACCTGACGTGACGTTCTTGTTCCGGTATCGGACAGGTCACCGCCGCCTATGCTGAAGGTGAGCCATGTGTCCAGTACCACGCCCCTGTTGTTCAGTGCCCTGAATTCAATCCCGTTGGGATGCTGTTTCAGGACAGTGGTATAGTCCCAGGCTATTTCTACCGGTTTTGGATGGAAAGCATTTTCAAGCGCCTTGTCGGTAAAGTGGCCTTTGCCGGTAGCTGCAAGGCTGCCGTAAAGGGTAACGGAAAAGCCAGCTGCATGTGGGTTCCGGGCCGCAAAATCCAGGGCTGCGGTACGCGGGGCCATGGTGTGGGAACTGGAAGGTCCGTTACCAATCTTGAATATTTTTTTAATGCTTTCCATTGTTACAAAGATAGCACTATCTGCATTTCTTGTCCTTTTTTTTAATAATTTTAGTACCTTGCGGTACAAGGTATCAATTTTTTTATATATCTTTGCGGCGTAATAATCTGATAACACCCTAATATTTGGTTAAAATTATGAAAAAAGTCATGAATGTTGGAATTGGCGGAAGCAGCTTTGTCATTGAGGAAGATGCCCATCAAAGACTGGACCTCTACCTGGAACGCTTCCGCAGCGAAATGGACAGCACTGAAGCCGGTGAAGTCATGGAAGATGTTGAAGCCCGGATTGCGGAACTTTTCTACGAATATACAAAGGGTAAAGGTGAGGTGGTCACTCTTGAGGTCGTGGAACGTGTGATCCGGCAACTGGGCTACTCAAATGATTCCAGGGACGAGGCAGAATCGGGGGAAACAACGCGCAAATCAAAAAGGCGCAACGGCTACACGGGTTACGAACGCTACGACGGTCTGGGTGAAAAGCCCCGCAAACGCCTGTACAGGGACCCCGATGATTCCATGGTCGGAGGTGTCTGCAGTGGCCTGGCGGCCTACTTCAATTGTGATCCGGTACTGATACGTGTCCTTGCTGTTGCCACCTTCTTCATGGGCAGCGCAGGATTCTGGATCTACATTATTTTATGGATTGCGGTTCCCATGGCACGCACTGCTGCTGAAAAGCTTGAAATGAGGGGACTTCCCGTTACGGCAGAAAACCTGCGCCGGTATGGCGGAAGCCGTAGGAATTAGTAATTGTCATTAATGATTGCCGTTATGAACGAAAATAACATTGAAAACATAAAGTCGCAGATGCGCAGGGGTGTGCTGGAATATTGCATCCTGAGCGTGCTGGACAAGAATGATGCCTATGCATCTGAACTGATAGACCAGTTGAAAGATGCGCGGATCATTGTGGTGGAAGGGACACTGTATCCCCTGCTGACCCGTCAGAAAAACCAGGGATTGTTGACTTACCGCTGGGAAGAATCCACCCAGGGCCCTCCCAGGAAATACTATTCGCTTACCAGCAAGGGAAGGGACTTGTTGCTGGAAATGGACAAAGCATGGAAAGAAATTGTGGAAACACTTGATATCCTGAGAAAATGAAAAAAGTAATCAAAGTAAGCATTAATAAAATGCCGTTTACCCTGGCAGAGGATGCCTATGGTGTGCTGAAAGTTTACCTGGACCACCTGCGCCGATATTATTCCGGCAGGGAAGGCGGATCGGAAATTGTGGATGGCATTGAGGAACGCATAGCCGAATTACTGGCAGAACGCACCGGCATGGACGGCCGGGTGGTATCTAAGGAAGATATTGACAATATCCTGGAGGTCATGGGTCCTGTAGAGGTCATTGAAGAAGAGGAGATAGACACGGGAGCGGGAGCAGGTTCTTACAGAAACGATACAAGGCCGACTAAAAAACTGTACCGGGATGTGGATCATAAGATCCTGGGTGGTGTCTGCTCGGGACTTGCCGCCTATTTCAATATAGATGTCATCATTGTCCGGGTGCTGTATGCCGTTTTGCTGTTCATTCCCTCCATCGTCCACTGGGCAGTCACGTTCAAGAGCTGGGGTGGTTTCATTTTTAATTTTCCCTGGATCTTTGTGGTTATTTATGTGGTCATGTGGGCAATCATCCCGGCTGCATATACGGTGGAAGAGAAATATGCCATGCGCGGAGAGCCGCTCTCTGCAAGGGGGGTGCAGCGTAACCGGCCCAGACCCTCGGGAGCCCCGCGTTATTCATACGAACCGAGGCACGCTTCTGCAGAGAGAAACAGGGTCCTGGGTACCCTGGGCCGTATTATGGCCATCCTGGTGGGTTTGTTTTTCCTGGTCACCAGTTCTGCTGTGCTGATTGGCCTGGTTGTAGCTTTTTCGGCAACGGGCTTTGCTTTGAGCTTCTTCCCTACGGCACTGCTGGATTTGCTGGCATTCCCCGAGAACATGCTTTGGTTCAAGATATGCCTCATGGTGGCTCTGATTGTTCCCGTGCTGGGTTTCATCCACCTGGGGTCTGTCCTTGTCTTCAACATAAAGGGTCACCGGTGGATCGGGTCCACCTTGTTTTTCATCTGGCTGGCCTCGGTAATAGGACTCATCATCACAGGGGCTCATGGTGCCTCGAACTTCCGCTTCAATGCACGTTTTGATGAGGACGTGCCACTGGAACACACTTCAGACACCCTCTATATTGACCTGGAATCGAGGGAAGATTTCATGTTTGACCGGTATTGGCTCAGGGCCGACAACTCCTGTTACAAGCTCGGGTGGATCGAAGGGGATAGTGATGACCTGGATGTGGTGGCTTTCCCGTCCATTACCGTTGTCAGGCAGTCTGAAATTGATATGTCCCAGGTTCGCATAAAATCCGAGTCTTTTGGTTGGTCTCATGCGGTTGCCGAAGAGGAGGCGGAAGATCTGAAGCCCGTCATTACCCTGGAAGGCAATGTCCTGTCTGTTAATGCTTTCCAAATAAATGAAGAAAATCCGTGGAAAGGCAACACCAGCTCATTGAAACTCTATGTGCCTTCGAACCAGGTGATAATAGTACGCAAACCCATATATCATGAGTTTGGCGTGTCGCGGTCAAGGAAAGTAAATATTATCCGGTCCGAGTGACCGGTTTTTCATTTATTCTGTGGGGAGTAAAGGTGTTTCCTTAGTCCCCGTGGGGAACTGGGGCATTCCGGCAGGTTGCTGTGTCTGCTCCAGTCTCTGTTCCAGGTCGGAAGCCTTTTTGTTCTTTCCGGTGGAAATAAAGGTGGTTCCGAGAAGGCATAGTACCACAACGATTATGGATAGTGTCCAGGTGGCTTTTTCCAGAAAGTCGGCTGTCTGACGTACGCCAAAAGTTGTATTACCAGTGGCAAAATTGGCTGCCAACCCGCCTCCTTTTGAATTCTGAACCAATACGACCAAAGTCAGCAGAATACTTGCTATGACTATGAGAATGGCGGTTGCTGTATACATGTTCTAATTATTTGTTTTTTGCTTTATTTCTTGAACAAGGGACGCAAAGTAAACGCTTTTTTCCGGATATAGCAAAATTAGTTTCCCGTAGCAGGCAATGGCCAGCTTGTGGTAACCCTGTTCTGCATAGATCCTTGCAAGTGTTTCGGTTATAAAATCATCTCCTGACAATACGGGTGAGGCATCCTGTTCCTGTGTGTCAACATGTTCCCCGGCCCGGCTAAGCATTTCGGTAAACCTGGGCTGTTCGCTGATAAACCGGTCAATAGGCTCAGTAACATCCAGTTCCAAGCCCGCCATGTCGGTTTTCCCGAAATAGTCTGCTCCCGGATAAAAGGTGCGGTCTCGGGGTGGTTCAAGGATAAATTCGGTGGTTTTTCCTTCCCTGCGTTTTTGTGTTGCCGGTTTCGGGGAGGGCTCCTCCTTTTCAATTTCCTGTGTCAGGTCCAGTGTGAAGAAATCGATCTCGGCCTGTTGCTCTTCCATCTGCAGGCTCTCCTGCCGGATAAAGTAAAGTTTGCTGCGGGAATAAACGTAGGCGGCTGTTTTTTCAGATTCGGAGAGGCTGGCCTCCCCACCCAGGCCGCAAAGCGATTTGAACAGTAATAGGCGTCCCAGGGAAAACCAGGGATACCGCCGCACCAGATCCTGCAGGATGGCTCCCTGCTGGGCCAGTTCCTGGGGTTCCGCGTTGAGGTATTTTCCGTATAATGTCCCGGCGTTCATTGGTGTGTTTGTTCTTACCAGTTGGCAACTGTTGCGTTAAAAATTTCTTCCACGATCTTTTCCACTATAGTGTCTACCAGGCCGCCTTCTGCGGCATCAAAAGAAATGGAAGAGTCATAGTCTTCATAGGATGAAAAATTCCTGTCAAAATTCTCGGAAGGGTCCAGCTTGTTTACAAACACGATCCTGACCGTGACCGTCAGGCGTGTCATGGAAGCGACTTCATCTGTGGTCACCGCCATGGGCGCGATGGCATATCCCGTGATCTCGCCGGACACCGCATAATCCCCGTCGTCCTGTATCACGGAAAGCCGGGTCAGCTTGGTGTATTTGTCCATGAGCGCCTCGGTCAGGGAGTTGCTCAGGGAGGGATTTATGCGTTCTGCCCTGTTCTCTATATAGGCAACGCTGATGGTCTCTGCCTGGGGATGAATGGAAGTGCCCGAAAAGGAGTACCACCAGCACCGGGTGAGCAGTAAAGGTAAAAGGAGTGCAAGGATTCTCAAGGATATGCGTCCTGTCTTTTTCATGAATCTATTCCGTATTCTTTGATTTTCCGGTACAGGGTCCGCTCTGCAATGCCCAGTTCTTTGGCTGTAGATTTGCGATGGCCTTTATTTTTTTGCAAGACTTTCATTATCAGTTCCTTTTCAAGTTTATTGAGCGAAAGGTCCCTGCTTTCCTCAACGGTTTCCAGGGGAAGGAGTTCTTCCTCTGTTATTTCTTCCGCAGCACCGAGATCCTCTGCCGGATGGGGCAGCATGCTCCCTTTCACATGCATGCCTGTCCCTGTGACATGCAAAGACGTTGTTCCGGCTCGTGGCGGGGTACTTCCCTGCGCATGTCCCAGCGCTCCCGTTGCCAGGGATGCCTGTTCAGCCAGGTTTTGGATTTGCTGTTTCATATCATCCATTTCCGACCGCAGCTGGAAAAGGATTTTGTACAGGATGTCCCTTTCAGAAATGAAATCATTGCCTTCTTTTTTCTCGGAATCAAATACTACCGGCAGGTGAAGCGGGCTGTCTGCGGGAAGGTACCGGGCAAGGGCCTGGGCGGTGACCAGCCGTGTTTGTTCCAGGACGCTGAGTTGTTCTGCCACATTCTTTAGCTGGCGTATGTTTCCGGGCCAGCGGTATTGCTCCAGCATATTTTGAGCATCTTCTGCCAGCCGGATGACGGGCATCTTGTATTTTTCGGCAAAGTCGGCTGCGAATTTTCGGAACAGCAGGTGGATGTCCTGAGGCCTTTCCCGAAGTGGGGGCAACAGTATTGGAACCGTATTCAGCCTGTAATACAGGTCTTCCCGGAATTTTCCCACCTTGATGGCGTGGGCAAGGTTCACATTGGTGGCGGCAATCACCCGCACGTCTGTTTTCTGGACTATGGAAGATCCCACCCGAATGAATTCTCCTGTCTCCAGGGCGCGGAGGAGACGCACCTGCGTGGAAAGGGGCAGTTCGGCCACTTCGTCCAGGAACAGCGTTCCCCCGTCGGCGACCTCGAAGTATCCCTTCCGGTCTTCATGGGCCCCGGTGAACGATCCTTTCAGGTGCCCGAACAATTCAGAGTCTATAGTCCCTTCGGGAATCGCGCCACAGTTGACGGCAAAATAATGGCCGTGTTTGCGGGCGCTTCCGGCGTGTATGATCTGGGGAATAAATTCCTTGCCCACACCCGTTTCACCGGTTACCAAAACCGAAAGGTCGGTGGAGGCCACCTGTGCCGCCACATCAAGGGCACGGTCCAGCAAAGGGCTTGTCCCTATTATTTGAAATCGCTGTTTTATAGCTGTAACATCCATCTTTGCAAAGATATAAATTTTGTACTATATTTGTAAGCTAAACCAACAGTGTTAAATCATTAGATTAACGTTAAAATACCAAATAATAAACTACTCGTTATGAAAAAAACTTTATTGCGCTATCTGGGCATTGCCGCTCTTGGCATAATGCTTATGGCTTGTAACAATCCAAAGGACATGGTTAAATACGCCGATGACGTTGAAAAATCATGTGATCCGGAAATTCTTGAAGTAGTCGCAGATAAGATTGATGTGACTTATACCTTAAAATTTCCCGACGGGTACTTTCATCCCAAAGCAATGCTGGAAGTCACTCCCGTATTGGTATACGAAGGCGGCGAGGTAGCTGCTCCTGCGCTTAAGCTCCAGGGAGAGAAAGTGCTGGATAACTACAATGTCATTCCTGTAGCCGGGGAAGAAATCCAACACAAGCTCCAGTTCGATTATGTTGACGGGATGGCAAAATCCCACCTGGAATTGCGTGGTGCAGTCCTGTATAAGGACGATGTCTGGAATCTTCCCGTTGCCTATAAGATTGCTGACGGAGCCAACATCACTTACAAATGGGTGGAACTCAACGGAGAACCTGTCCTGATGCCCGACGATTACCAGAAGATCATAAAAGAAGCAGAAGAAGTTAATATCATGTATGCCAAGAACTCCGCCCAGGTCCGGGCCCGCGAGCTTACCAAGGGTGAGATCAAGGCATTCCAGGATTTCCTGAAAAACCTTCCTGCCGATCAAAGAAGGGTTGTCACCGGAACAGACATTGTTGCCTATGCTTCCCCCGAAGGCCCGATAGATTTCAACGAAAAACTTTCCGAGAATCGTATGAAAAGTGCCGAAAAGGCATTCCAGACACTGACCCGCAAAATTGAGACTGAAGGTCCGCTCAACCTGTTGACCAAAGGCGAAGACTGGGCAGGTTTCCAGGAATTGGTAAGCAAAAGCAACATGCCTGACAAGGAACTCATCCTGCGCGTTCTGTCCATGTACTCCGACCCTATGGTCCGCGAGCGTGAGATCCGCAATATGTCTGCTGTTTTCAAAACACTCGAAGAAAAGATATTGCCCGAACTGCGTCGCGCACGCCTGATTGCCAATATTGAGTTCACCAACTATTCCGATGAGGAACTGAAAGAGCTCGCATCCACCAACATGGATGCCCTGAATGAAGAAGCCCTTTTGTATGCCGCCTCTCTGGTCCAGGACAACGACACCAAGATCGCCCTGTACAAGAAGGCTGCAGAGAAATACGGCTCTTCAAGGGGTCAAAACAATTTGGCCGTAGCTTACCTCAACGGCAACAAAGTCAATGAAGCCGCCTCGGCCCTGGCCAAATGCGATGTTTCCAATCCTGTGGTAGCCAACAACCTGGGTGTTATTGAAATGCGCAAAGGCAACTACGGAAAAGCTTATGAGTTCTTTGCAAAATCCGGATGCCCCGCTGCAAAAGTCAACCAGGGCGCCCTGGATATCCTCAATGGCAAATACAAAGATGCCCTTGCCAAACTGGACGGCCAAAAACACATGAACGCCGCCCTGGCACAATTGCTCAACGGCAACCTGGATAAAGCCGAGGATGCCCTGTCCGAATGCACCTGCATGAAAACCACCTATGTAAAAGCCGTTATCGCTGCCCGCAGGGGACAGACCTCGAAGGTCAACGAGCTGATGGAGAAGATCAACAAAGTTCCCGCTCTGGCCGCCAAAGCTGCAAAAGACATTGAATTTGCAAAATATCGTTAAACGACCCACTTAACCTCACACCTTACAGAGAAGAGGCTGACCGGTTGGTCAGTCTCTTTTTTCAGGGTGGCAAACCCGGAGTGCCGCGCAAGAGGGATTTGGCGTTTTGCATGCCGCTGATATTCTGATATTTATATTTCAACAAATTGGCATTGCGCGGTAAACCGGGTTTGCCCTGCGCAAGCTAATCCAGTTTCAAGACGGCCATGAAAGCTGATTGAGGGACCTCCACATTGCCTATCTGGCGCATGCGGCGTTTCCCTTTCTTTTGTTTTTCGAGGAGTTTGCGCTTGCGGGTGATGTCACCCCCGTAACACTTGGCGGTTACGTCCTTGCGTACCGCCTTGACGGTTTCGCGGGCAATGATCTTTGCCCCGATGGCTGCCTGTATGGCTATGTCGAATTGCTGGCGCGGGATGAGCTCTTTCAGTTTTTCACACATTTTCCTCCCGAAATCGTAGGAGTGGCCACGGTAGATAAGGCTGGACAGGGCGTCAACCGGTTCGCCGTTCAACAGAATGTCCAGTTTTACCAGGTCGGCACGCTCATGTCCTATAATGTGGTAATCAAAAGAGGCATAGCCACGGGAAATGCTCTTGAGCTTGTCATAAAAATCAAATACTATCTCTGAAAGCGGCATCCTGAATGTAAGCTCCACCCGGTCTGCCGTCAAGAAATGCTGGTTGGCCAGGACACCTCGTTTATCAAGGCAGAGTTTCATGATGGCCCCGAAGTATTCTGACTTGGAGATCACCTGTGCCTTGATGTAGGGTTCTTCAATGTGGTCTATGATGGTAAGGGCCGGCAGACCTGAAGGGTTGTGCACATCGGCAACGTTCCCCTGGGTGGTGTAAACCTTGTAGGATACGTTGGGCACGGTGGTGATCACGTCGCAGTCAAATTCGCGGAACAGCCTTTCCTGAACAATCTCCATGTGCAACAGTCCCAGGAACCCGCACCGAAACCCAAATCCCAGGGCCAGTGACGATTCCGGTTCAAAGGTAAGCGAGGCATCGTTGAGTTGCAGCTTTTCAAGGGCTGTTCTCAGGTCTTCATATCCGTCCGTATCCACTGGGTACAGCCCGGCAAAGACCATGGGCTTGACTTCTTCAAAGCCGGCAATGGCCTTTTGGCAGGGACGGGCCACATGGGTGATGGTATCCCCCACTTTCACTTCCGAAACAGTCTTGATACCCGAGATGATATACCCCACATCTCCGGTGCTGATCTCCTTGCGTGGGATCATCTTCATTTTCAGAATCCCCACTTCGTCGGCCTCGTAGACTTTTCCCGTATTGAAAAACTTCACCTTGTCTCCCTGCCCTATAGTCCCGTTCATGACCCTGAAATAGGCAATGATGCCGCGAAAGGAATTGAAGACGGAATCAAAGATGAGCGCCTGCAGGGGAGCCTCCGGATCGCCTTTGGGCGAAGGGATGCGCTCTACAATGGCATCCAGCACCTGCTGGACACCTTCCCCTGTACGGGCGCTAATGTGCAGGATTTCACCGGGCTTACATCCCAGCAGGTCAATTATCTGATCCTGTACCACATCAATCATGGCAGATTCCATGTCAATTTTGTTCAGGATGGGGATGATCTCCAGGCTGTGTGATATGGCCAGGTACAGATTGGATATGGTCTGGGCCTGTACCCCCTGGGTGGCATCCACCACCAGAAGGGCTCCTTCGCACGAGGCTATGGCCCGCGAAACCTCATATGAAAAATCAACGTGCCCCGGGGTGTCCAGCAGGTTGAGCACGTATTGCTCTCCGTTGTGCTGGTAATCCAGCTGTATGGCATGAGACTTTATAGTAATTCCTTTTTCCCTTTCCAGGTCCATACTGTCCAATACCTGTGCTTCCATATCGCGTTGCTCCACGGTATGGGTGAGCTCAAGAAGACGGTCAGCCAAAGTGCTTTTTCCGTGATCTATATGGGCAATAATGCAGAAATTTCTGATGTTTTTCATAAGTGGGGCAAAGGTAAATATAATTTTTATCTTTGTAGGATAATCAAATGAAGGACAACATGAACAAGAAAATTCCTTACCCTGTTTCAGATATCATAGCACAGATCCGCCGGGATATAATCCGGATGGTAACGGCAGCAAAAAGCGGTCACCCGGGAGGCTCTCTGAGCAGCGCGGATTTCATGACGGTGCTTTTTGCCGAATTCCTGGAACAGGATCCTCAACAGTGGAAACGCAACGGAAAGGACATGGATATGTTCTTTCTTTCCATTGGTCATGTTTCTCCCTTATTTTACAGCCTGCTGGCCCGGATGGGTTATTTTCCCGTCCAGGAACTGGCTTCTTTCCGCAAATTCGGATCCCGCCTGCAGGGTCATCCCTGCGTGGAGTACGGGTTGCCCGGTGTCCATGTAGCCAGCGGATCGCTGGGACAGGGTCTCTCGGCAGCGAGCGGCGCAGCACTGAGCAAACGACTGGCGGGCGATGACCACAAAGTTTACGTACTTATGGGCGACGGTGAAAGCGAAGAGGGGCAGGTGTGGGAAGCAGCCTTGTTCGCTGCCCATCACAATGCCGGGAACCTGACAGCCATTACAGACTGGAACCGGCAGCAGATTGACGGACCGGTCAACGTGATTGCTGGATTAGGTGACCTGGTCGCCAAATGGGAGGCTTTCGGGTGGATGGTGCTGGAATGTGACGGCCATAACCTCAATGCCATAAGGGATGCGTTCAGGGAGTCGCTCAAACCACGTAGCAAACCCATGATGATCCTTATGCATACCAATATGGGGCAAGGCGTGGATTTCATGACAGGGTCCCATGCCTGGCACGGAAAAGCGCCTTCTGCAGAACAGGAAGCCCTTGCCCTGTCACAATTGCCTGAAACACTGGGAGATTATTAACAGATTACAACTATGACAAATACAGGAAATAAAGATACCCGTTCCGGTTTTGGTGCCGGACTGTATGAATTGGGGAGCAGGAACCCTTCAGTTGTGGCTTTGTGCGCCGACCTGACCGGTTCGCTCAAAATGGAGGCGTTTGCCGAAGCCTTCCCGCAGCGTTTTTTTCAATGCGGCATAGCCGAGGCCAATATGATGGGGGTGGCCGCCGGCATGGCGGTGACCGGGCTGATCCCCTTTGTGGGAACTTTTGCCGAATTTGCCACGGGACGTGTTTACGACCAGCTGCGTCAGTCCGTCTGTTATTCGCAGACAAATGTTAAAATTGCCGCTTCACACGCCGGAGTGACCCTGGGAGAAGACGGTGCAACCCACCAGACCATGGAAGACCTTGCCCTGGCCAGGGCCCTTCCGCACATGACCGTGATCAATCCATGTGATTACAACCAGACCCGGCTTGCCACAATAGCGGCCGCCAGCTGGGAAGGACCGGTTTACCTGCGGTTTGGAAGACCCTCTGTTCCCAACTTCAGCCCCGCTGACGGACCCTTCGAGATAGGAAAAGCCTGGATAATCCAGCCTGGCGAAGACGTGACCATCCTTGCTACCGGACACCTGGTCTGGGAAGCCCTGGAAGCTGTCAGGGTGCTTGCCCAAAAGGGGATCCGTGCCGAGCTGATAAATATTCACACCCTCAAACCCCTGGATGAACAAGCCATCCTGGCCTCGGCCCGTAAAACCGGCGCGGTGGTGACCGCAGAAGAACACCTTCTGGCCGGAGGACTGGGAGAGCTGGTCTCGGGCCTGCTGGCCCGTCACTATCCCGTTCCCATGCGCATGGTAGCCATGGGTGACGGTTTTGGACAAAGCGGCACACCCCGTGAACTGATGGACAATTACGGGCTGAACACTGCCGGTATCATCGAAAAAGTTTGTGAACTCAGATAAGGAATTAAAAGTCTTATGCGAAAGCGGTCAGTACGAGAACGCCTTCGCCCTGATTGTGCAGGAGTACACTCAACGCCTGTATTGGCATATCCGGAAGATGGTGCTCCTGCATGACGATGCCGACGATGTCCTGCAAAACACCCTGCTCAAGGCCTGGACAGGATTGCCCACATTCCGGTGGGAATCTCAACTCTTTACCTGGCTTTACCGGATTGCCACAAACGAGGTCCTGACTTTCCTGAGAAAGAGCAAATCCGCAAATCAAATGCCCCTGGAAGAACGGCTGGATGCAGACCCGGAATATTTCAACGGCGACCAGTTGCAGAAAGCCCTCCAGCAAGCCATCCTGAGGCTGCCTCCAAAACAGCGTCTTGTTTTCAACATGCGCTATTTTGACGAGATCCGCTACCAGGACATGTCGCGCATCCTGGGCACATCCGAGGGAGCCCTGAAAGCCTCCTACCATCTTGCTGCAGCCAAAGTAGAGGAAATCCTCAAAGAATTGCTGCTTTAAACTTTTGTACCCGCACGCCATCTAACAGTTGAAACATGAACGAAAAAACGTTACATAACCCACACCTGAAAGAGAATCCCTTCCGGGTTCCCGAGGGCTACTTTGAACAGGTACAAGCCCGCTGGGCCCAAAAGACTGTTGATGAACAGTCCGGCCGGTCGCCGGAGGTTTTCCCTGAAAAACACGATGAGGGCAGGTTCAGGCGCATCATCCGGCTGCTAAAGCCCCAGATGCAACTTGCCGCAGGTTTTGTGTTGCTTTTTGGGATCGGGTCCCTTATGATGTACATAACCAGCCGGAACCAAAAAACAGAAGCACAGACGGCGGAATTCTCCCTCATGAGCGAATTATCTTACTGGGGGGTGGACCACCGGGTGGTTTCCGATCTTATCCTGGAAGATTTTCCCGATGAAGACAACGCCTATGTCCTGACAGAAATGGATGTAGAGGAGCTTATTGATTATTTGAATTATCCGTCCCTAGACCTGGATGAATATGACAACTACACGAACAATGAATAAAACAAACGCTATGAAACGTTCAATCATAATATTCTTTCTTTGCTTTGTAACCCTTCCGGCCTTTTCCCAGGAAGTCCGTGTGCACAAAAGTGAACAGGAACGCAAGGCTGAACGTGAAGCCGTCCAGTCTCAAAAAATCGCATTTATTACCCAGGAAGTGGGACTGACCCCCGCAGAAGCCGAAAAATTCTGGCCCCTGTACAACGAGATGGAGCGCAAGGTGAGGGAGGTGGTACACAAACGTAACAATGCCAAGGCTGAAATGTACAAACTGTTTGCCTCTGATGAACGGGAGAAGAAGGGAAGCGGTGTCGAACCGGCAGGCTATTCACAGGGCAGGACTGCAGCCGGCGATCAGCGGGATGCGGCAGAGATCGCGATGGTGGATAACAAGCCTAAAGGACCCGCGGCCCCCGTTGAGGATCTGCTGGCCTCCTATATGAATTCGTTCCAGGAAGAGAATACCGTAAGGATGGAATACCACCAGAAATTCCTGCACATTATGCCGGCTGCTCAGGTTGCCCGTTTTTACCTGGCAGAAGAACGTTTCAGCAACAAGATGTTACGTCAGTATATAGAAAACAAGGTGCAGGAAAAGTCCAGATAGTTACTGCGCCCACAAATAGAAATCCTTTACCAGAGACACATACTGCGGGCTGTATTCCGGCCCGCTTTCTTCATACATGGCCATCGTGTCCCTGACAGCGGGAACGGGAGTGTGGCCCATTTCGGCAAGAACCCTTATGGCAGGCTTGCTCATCCTGGTATAAACGGTGGTGACCCGCTGAGGATAAAGGGGCCTGGCAGCAGCCAATGCTATGGAAAAGAAATCCCCTGCAGCCGTGGCAGGGAGGACCAGGGCAAAAAGACCGGATGGTGCCAGAAGGTCCGCCACACCTTCCGACAGTTCCCGGTGTGACAGGCTTGACGGGGAAGCGTGCCGGGCAATGGTGCGGCGCAGATCGGGACTTGCCAGGGACTTTCTGAAGTAAGGAGGATTGCAGATGACAAGATCATACCGGCCGGTAAAGACTGTTTTACGGAAATCACCCTGTCTGACGCTTATCCTGCCTGCCCATGGAGAAGACAGGGCGTTGGCAGCAGCCTCCTCCGCAGAAGACTTGTCGATTTCCAGGGCATCTATCATGGTGCCGGAAAATCGTTGCGCCATCATCAGGGCCAGGATACCGCACCCGGTACCTATGTCCAGTATCCTGCCCGGTGCCTGTGAAGCACCTGCAGCCCAGGCTCCCAGTATCACACTGTCCGTGTTGACCTGCATGGCGGAACGGCCATGGGACAAAGTAAATTGTTTGAAACGGAAAGGTTCCACGCTATTGGAGAAATAGCCCGTCGCGCATGTTCAGGGTCCTGTCACTCCTGGTGGCCAGTGACTGATCGTGCGTGACCATGATGATGGTTTGACCGAAGGTGTCCCGCAAGCGGAAAAACAAGCGGTGAAGTTCTTCCTTGTTATGGGTGTCCAGGTTCCCTGAAGGTTCGTCAGCCAGCAGGATTCCCGGGCTGTTGATAAGGGCTCTTGCCACGGCAACGCGTTGTTGTTCTCCCCCGCTCAGTTCTGCCGGTTTGTGTTCCATGCGGTGGGCCAGACCCAGAAAATCCAGGAGTTCCTTTGCCCTGGCCTGGACTTTTTCTGCTGCATCACCGGCTATGAAACCGGGAATGCACACGTTTTCCAGGGCTGTGAATTCGGGGAGCAGATGGTGGAACTGGAAAACAAAGCCTATATGCCGGTTGCGGAAATCGGCAAGCTTATCCTTTTTCAATTCACACACAGGGGTCCCGTCAATCCATACCTGGCCGGAATCGGGTGGGGAAAGTGTTCCCAGGATTTGCAGCAACGTGGTCTTCCCCGCCCCGCTGGGGCCGGTGATACAAACCATTTCGGCAGGTGCAACTTCAAGGGATATCCCCTTCAGAACCTGCACATTGCCGAATGATTTGGTTATGTAATCCGCTTTGACCATGTGTTGCGGAAACAGGATTATTCGTCTTTTTCCTCTTCTTCGTATTCTTTCAGGAGCCTCTCCTGGACATCGGAAGGAACCTGCGTGTACTCAAGGAATGTCATGGTAAAGCTTGCTCGGCCCGAGGTAAGGGAGCTGAGCGTTGTGGAGTATTTGTTCAGCTCGGCCAGGGGCACCCTTGCCTTGAGTATCTGGAATCCCTTTTCACTGCTCATTCCCTCTATAAGGGCACGGCGGTTCTGCAGGTCGCTCATCACATCTCCCATGCAGTCCGAGGGGACCATCACTTCTACCATGTAAATGGGTTCCATGATTTTGGGCGATGCCTTTTTGAAAGCATCCTTGAAGGCATTCCGCCCCGCGAGTTTGAAAGATATTTCGTTGGAATCCACCGGGTGCATCTTTCCGTCGTACACATAACACTTGATGTCGCGGGCATAAGACCCGGTCAGGGGTCCTTCTTCCATTTTCTCCATGATCCCCTTGAGGATGGCCGGCATGAAACGTCCGTCAATGGAACCGCCTACGATACAGTTATTGTAGATGAGCTTTCCGCCCCAGTCCATGGTGTATTCATCATGATTCCTTATGCTCAGGACCATGTCCTTCCCGTCAACCTTAAAGCGTGTATTATCAGGTGCTCCTTCAATATAGGGCTCAATGAGAAGGTGCACTTCGCCAAACTGGCCTGCCCCACCCGATTGTTTTTTATGACGGTAGCTCGAGGCGGCCATTTTTGTAATGGTCTCGCGGTACGGGATTTTTGGGGCGATCAGGTCAACCTCCATCTTGTAGGTGTTGTTGATGTGCCACTTGAGTGTATTGATGTGGTGCTCACCCTGTCCGCTGACAATGATCTGCCTCAGTTCCTTGGAGTATTCCACTACAATGGTGGGATCTTCTGCTGAAGCCTTGTTTAGGATCTCGCCCAGTTTTTCGTCATCCTTTTCTGATTTTGCCTTGATGGCGGTACGGAATTTTGCGGGTGGGAAAGCGATGGGTTCAAATTCCCAGCTTTTGCCGTTCCCGTTGAGTGTGTGGTTTGATTTGGCGTTTTTTAGCTTGACGGTGCAGCCCATGTCTCCAGCCAGAAGTTCTGTGACTTTTTCGCGTTTCTTTCCGGCTGCTATAAAGAGACCCGAGATCCTTTCCTTGCTGCCGTTGTTTGCGTTGACCAGGTCAATGGATTCTGTGATCTTGCCCGACATCACACGGAAGTAGGCAATATCCCCCAGGTGCTGTTCCTGGCTTGTCTTGTAGATATAGAGAGAGGGGGCGCCATTCACGTCGCAGGGCACCTCTTCACCGGAAACAGTCTTGCTCTTTGTCAGTCCCGGATGGGGGGCGATCTGTGTGACGAGTTCCAGCAGACGTTTCACCCCGATGTCTTTTTTACCGGAAACAATGACCAGGGGCATGATCTCACACTTGCGGAACCCTATGATCAGACCCTGTATGATCTGTTCCGGAGTAAGTGTGCCGTTCTCGAAAAAGGCTTCCATGAGTTTTTCTTCCGCTTCGGCGGCCAGTTCTGTCAGTTCTGCATACATGGTTTCGGCTTTGCCGGCCAGGTCTGCAGGAACGTCCAGTTCTTCGCGGGTACCACTGTCGTCTTTGAAGCGATACATTTTCATGGAAAGGACATCCACAAAGGCGTTGAAATTCAAACCCGTATCTACCGGGAACTGGATGGGGCACACCTTGTTGCCATAGGCCTCGTGCAAAGAATCCAGGCAGGCTTCCCAGTTGGCTTTTTCATGGTCAAGCTGACTGATGGCCAGAAAAAGCGGTTTATTGTACTTTTCTGCATAACGCGAGAAGATCTCGGTACCCACTTCCACGCCTTGCTGGGCGTTGATAAGCATAACGCCTGAGTCGGCCACCCTGAATGCAGATATCAGACCGCCAATGAAATCGTCGGAACCCGGGGTATCAATGAAATTCAATTTATGATCTGCATATTCCGTGTAGAATAGTGTAGGATAAATCGATCTTTGATACAGTTGTTCAATTTCCGTATTGTCGCACACGGTATTCTTGGCTTCCACGGTTCCACGGCGGTCAATCACCTTGCCTTCCATCATCATGGCTTCCGCAAGGGTGGTTTTGCCGGACTTGGTGTTCCCCATCAGAACCATGTTGCGAATTTGTTCTGTTGTATAAGTTTTCATGCTATCTGACTGTTTGTTTATTTACTGGATATTACAAGGCGACAAAGGTAATAATTTTTTCTTTTACCTTTGTACATATGTATTTCCCTTTGTTACCGCATCTTGAGGCTGGCAGATTGGAGGCCGGATGTGATGAGGCAGGCAGGGGATCGCTGGCCGGCCCCGTGTATGCTGCCGCGGTTATCCTTCCACCCGGTTTCAGCCACTCCTTGCTGCGGGATTCAAAAATGATGAGCGAGAAACAACGTCTTGAGGTGCGGTCCGTCATCCTGGAAAAGGCTATCGCCTGGGCTATCGCCTGGTGTTCCCCTGAGGAAATTGACAGATGGAACATACTCCGGGCCTCCATTACGGCCATGCACAGGGCACTGGACAAATTGTCCACACCACCCTCTTTCATTCTGGTGGACGGGAACCGTTTTTACCCCTACCATCGCGGCGGCGGGGACGCGTTGTTGACCCCGGTGATACCGCACCAGTGTTTTGTCAGGGGTGATGACCGTTTTGCCTCCATCGCCGCCGCCTCGGTGCTGGCCAAAACATTCCGGGATGAACACATGGCGGTACTGGATTCACGGTTTCCACAATACGGATGGAAGGACAATAAAGGATACCCCACCGTCAAACACAGGGAAGCCATAAGGGATTTCGGCCTGACGGAGCACCACAGAAAATCATTTTCTTATCATTTATAATTACCTTTGCAGGTTAAATATCCGAAACACAAAACACAAAGAAATTATCCATGAAAAAACTGAGTTTTATCCTGTGCACTGTGCTGCTCCTGGGCGGCAACGTACGTGCAGACGAGGGGATGTGGCTGCTTCCGCTCCTGAACCAATTGAATAACAAAGCCATGAAAGATGCCGGTCTCAGGCTTGATGCTGAAGATATCTACAACATCAACCGTTCCAGCCTGAAAGATGCCATAGTTATATTTGGCGGGGGTTGTACCGGAGAGGTCGTTTCTCCGGAAGGGTTGCTCCTGACAAACCACCATTGCGGCTACGGTATGATCCAGACCCTGAGCAGCGTGGAACACAATTACCTGAGGGATGGTTTCTGGGCAAGGAACAGGGAAGAGGAAATCCCGGCCCCCGGATTGCGGGTTACATTCATGGAAAGCATGCGTGACGTGACCAAAGAAGTCCTGGCGGTGCTGGATACCTGTTCCACGGAAGAAAGCCGCTCAGACACAGAATTCCGCCTTGGAAGAGAGTGGAGCGAAAAGATAAGGAAAGAGAATCCACGGCTTAGCGGACGCCTGTACAGCATGTACGGGGGCAATCAATATTTCCTGGTTGTTTACAAAGTATACACAGACGTGCGCTTTGTTGGTGCTCCGCCGTCTTCCATCGGAAAATTCGGCGCCGACACAGACAATTGGATGTGGCCCCGCCACACGTGTGACTTTTCCATGTTCCGCATTTATGCCGGTCCGGACAATGAGCCGGCAGACTATGCTCCGGAAAACCGCCCTTACAAGGCAAAGTATTCCCTGCCCATTAGTCTGAAAGGTGTTCAGCAGGGAGATTTTGTCATGACCCTGGGGTATCCCGGCACTACCACCCGCTATATGACCTCCATAGAAGTGGACAGGCAGGAACAGCTGACCAACAACATAGGGATTGAAGTGAGGACCATCCGCCAGAATATACTGCTGGAAGACATGCTGGCCGATCCCAAAGTTCAACTCCAGTATGCAAGCAAGTATTCAGGCAGCACCAATGCCTGGAAAAAGTGGACGGGGATGAATGAAACTTTCGGAAAACTTAATGTAAAAGCCCGCAGGGCAGCAGAAGAAGCCGCCTTTACCGCCTGGGTCAATGCCAGCAAAAAACGCATTGAAAAATACGGCACGGCACTGAAAGATATTGAAGAAGCCATCCAGGGGACCTGGGACAATCTTTATGTCAGCCGTTATCTGAGTGAAGCCTTGCGCAATATTGAACTGGCTTCTTTTGCTTCGCGGGTCGCGCGCCTGGTAAGCAGGCCGGGAGAAGACGGAAGTGTGGACACAGAGGGACTTAAGGCTCAGGCAGAACGTTTTTTCATCAACTACAATGCCCCTACGGACTTGAAGGTAGCCAAAGCCATGCTTAAACATTTTGCCCTGAAGGTGGACAAAGCGTATTATCCTTCTGTTTACGGGATCATTGAAAATGAGTTCTCCGGCAATATAGACGCTTACGTGGAACATCTTTTTGAGAAAAGCCATTTTGTCTCTGCCGAAAGGGTCAATTCTCTGATAGAATGTTTGTCTGCCGAAAACACCCGTGAGGCCGCCCTGCAGGAGATTGCCTCTGATCCCGCAGTGCTGCTGGGACAATCGGTGGAATCCAGAAACGCAGAATGTCAGGCCGTCATTGCTCCCTGTTTCCTGCAATACGAGCGTGGACACCGTAACTTCATTGCCGGCATGATGGAAATGAACAAAGGCAAGGCCATGTATCCCGACGCCAATTCCTCCATGCGTCTCACTTATGGCAATGTGTTGAATTACAAACCCAAAGATGGCGTAATCTATGATTACTACACCACGTTGACCGGGGTTATGGAAAAAGAAGACCCCGATAACTGGGAATTCGTGGTGCCCGAAAAACTGAAACAACTTTACAGGGATAAGGATTACGGACAATATGCCCTGCCGGGTCAGGAAATTGTAACCGGTTTTATTGCCAACACAGACATTACCGGCGGCAACTCCGGATCTCCTGTGCTGAACGCTGACGGAGAACTGATTGGCCTGGCCTTTGACGGCAACTGGGAATCCATGAGCGGGGACGTGATCTTTGAACCCGCCCTGCAGCGTTGTATTTCCGTGGACATCCGGTACGTTCTTTTTATCATGGATAAATACGGTGAGGCAGGATATTTGCTGAAAGAAATGGATATAAGAAAATAAAATCATGGGAAAGATCGATTATGCGGCCATGAAGCCGGTACAACCTGCCAGGAAAAAAGTGAGGGATGAAAACGAATCCGTCAAAATTGACGGGATGAACGGGGTGAAACATGTCATAGCCATAGCCAGCGGCAAGGGCGGTGTGGGTAAATCGACGGTGGCGGTCAACCTGGCAGTGGCCCTGGCCCTGGAAGGATATAAGGTGGGGCTGGCCGATGCCGATATATACGGACCCTCGGTGCCCATACTCACCGGTACGCAGGAAATGCAGCCACAGGTAGATGCCATAGATGACAATGTGCAGGTTTTTGAGCCCGTTGAAAAATTCGGGGTCAAATGGATGTCCATAGGATATTTTGCCCGGCCGGGACAGGCCCTGATCTGGCGGGGACCCATGGCCAGCAATGCTCTGAAGCAATTGCTTCAACAGACAAAATGGGGCGTGCTGGACTTTTTGCTTATAGACCTTCCTCCGGGAACGGGAGATATCCACCTGAGCCTGATGCAGGACATTCCCCTGACCGGGGGTATTGTGGTTACCACACCCCAACAGGTGTCGGTCACCGATGTGGAAAAATGCCTGAATATGTTCATGCACCCCGATCTGAACAAGCGGGTGTTGGGTCTGGTGGAAAACATGGCCTGGTTTACCCCTGAAGAATTGCCTGATAAAAAATATTTCATTTTCGGAAAAGGCGGAGCAGAAGAACTGGCCAAAAAATACAATATGCCACTACTGGCACAAATCCCCATTGTCCAGAGTGTCTGTGAACGCGGCGATGCAGGCATACCCGTGGCAAACGATAAAAATGCTGCCGGTCAGGCCTTTAAGGATCTTGCCGGTAAATTGACATCTTTATTAGCCTAAGCAACCAAATAGTAACAATTAGCGTCTAGGAAACATGAAAAAGATCACAAGTTTATTGGTTATAGCAGCAACGCTGCTGTTTATTTCCGGCTGCAAACCGGAAGTTCCTTACATAGAAGCCAGCCCCGTGAGCGTTATCTTCCCGCAGGAAGGAGGAACGCAGGCCATCAGCCTGTCTACCAACAGTATGTCCTGGACTGCATCTGTTTCGGGCAAGGGTTTTTCTATTTCTCCCGCTTCGGGGGCAGGCGATGCCACCTTGCAATTGACAGCAGCTGCTTCTACCTCGTCGTCGGACCAGACAGGAATGCTGACCATCAAAAGCGGCACCATGCAGGCCTCGGTGACCATTACACAAAGTGCGCGCAATACCCTCATTGTTAATGGAGATAATACTGTAGAGGCTTCCGGGGGTACTTACTCCCTCACCTTGCAGTACAATACGGAGTACACGGTAGAGATAGAAGAGGCCGCCAAATCGTGGATCCAGTATACGGGAACCAAGGCATTGTCTACTGCAACGCTTCAGTTTCTGATAACTCCCAACACGGGGTCCCCCCGCTCTGGAAAGGTATCTGTTGTGGACAAAGCCGGAATTGCACAGACCCAGACTTTCACCTTCAATCAGAAAGAGAATGCGCTGAGGACCCTTCTGGTGCAGCTGTATGACAACATGGACGGGAATAACTGGGTGGCCGAGAAAAAGACCAACTGGAAGACTGAAGAGCCTATTGATCAATGGGCCGGGGTAACCATGGAGGAAGGTAAGATCATACAACTGAACCTGAGTGGGTTTGGATTGAATGGCCAACTTCCTGCGGGTATCGGGACATTGACCGACCTTACAAAGTTGACCTTAAGTTCAAACCCCGATTTGACAGGGCCGCTGCCTTCCTCGCTGGGTGACCTGGCAAACCTGGATGCGCTGCTGGCCGTTACCACGGGACTGGAAGGTCCGTTGCCCAAGGAAATGGGTAACCTGAAAAAACTTACGAACCTGCAGCTGAACAATAACAATATCACCGGTACTATCCCCTCGGAATGGGGAGACATGGCGGCTTTAAAGAATTTCGGGATGTTCAATACCAAAATCTCCAGCCCCCTCCCCAATACGATATTCGAGAACTGGAAACACATAGGGACAATCCTTCTGCACTCCAACCCCAACCTTACCGGCTCCCTGCCCTTAAAACTGGGACAGATGGAAACCGACAACACGCTCTTCAGTGTGCAGATGTACAATTGCAATTTTGAAGGAGGAATCCCGGAAGAATGGGGCAGTATGCCCACGGTATCCAAACAACTGCACCTTTACGGGAACAAACTGACAGAGCCGGTACCCCTGTCCATACAAAACCACCCGTCCTGGACTACGGACAAGTGGGATAAATGGAAAGATGCCGGCACCCACTTCATCCGTACCCAGCAGAACGGGATTTTCCTGGAACTGGAACAGGTTCCCGATGCCCAGCGTGACTGTCTGATGGCGCTTTACAACGCCCTGGACGGACCCAACTGGACCAAGGGTACAAACTGGAACACAGACGCGGAACTCGGCACATGGGAAGGGGTCACTGTTACGGATGAGGCTATAACCGGTCTGAGCCTGAGCGGTTTCGGGCTGAAGGGGCAGTTACCCCCACAAATAGGGGAACTGACGGCGCTGAAAACACTCAACCTGGGTAGCAATCCCAACCTGACCGGGCCGCTGCCAGCGGAACTGGGAAACCTGGTAAACCTTACGGCGCTGATGGCGGTGACTACCGGGCTGGAGGGTCCGCTGCCCGCGGAAATGGGAAATCTGAACAAGCTGACCAACCTGCAATTGAACAATAACCAGATCTCGGGAACCATTCCCAAAGAATGGGGCGGAATGACGGCACTGAACAACTTTGGGATGTTCAACACCAAAATCTCGGGGCCCATTCCCTCCGAGATCTTTACCGGATGGAAAAACCTGGCCACTTTCCTGATGAACGACAACCCCAACCTGACCGGGTCACTGCCCGAAGGGCTGGGCAACATGACCACCACCCAGACACGTTTCAACATCCATTTGCATGAATGCAATTTCACCGGTGGGATCCCTGCCTCGTGGGGAAATCTTCCGGCCGTATCGTCCCAACTGCGTGTCTATGGCAATAAACTGACTAAACCGGTCCCGGCTGTCATCATAAACCACCCGTCCTGGACGTCGGACAAGTGGGATAGCTCCAAAACAAATACCGAAATCCACTACATCCGCACCCAGCAGAACGGGGTTTTCCTGGAACTGGAAGGGGTGCTTCCCACCGTGGGCAAGGTGACTGTAACTGAACTGTTATACAACAAAATAAGTGTTTCTGCCGAGGTACTCAAACAAGGCAGCCATGCGGTGACTGAAAGGGGTTTTGTCCTCAACACCACAACCCGCCAGGCAGGGGACGGAACGGGAATTTTCTCCATAATTTTTACCGGCAACATTCATGAAAACACGGCCTATACAATCAAAGCCTATGCAACCAGCCAGGCAGGTACGGCATACGGGGAGGAGATCACGGTGACCACACCGCGGTATAACGAAGTGAATATGGTATTGGTTGACAACACCGGTGCTTCCGTGGATTATGCCGATGTATATCTGAAACTCCTTTCCTCGGAGAAGAGATCGGCCTCACCGGCTTACGTGCATACGGCGGGTAAAGCCCTGCCCGTAATAAAAGGCCGTACACAGGAGGAAGTCCTGCAATCTGCCGGCGAGTGGCTGACTTCCTTGATGAAACCCTATGCCTCGCAGATCAGGAACAACCTGGAGGCCCTGAAGAACGGGACCCTGCAAGTGCCTGCCATGCGGAGCACCTCTATAAGGCCTGCTGCTGCAGATGATTATGATTACAAGGTGACCAGCGCCGCTGGGGGCAGCGTACAAATCAAAAACGTGGTCCCCGGCACCTACGGTGTCCGCGTTAACGGGTATGGCCTGGTCAAGGACTTCTATACCATGCTAACCATTCCCGAGGGTGTTTCCAACATTGAGGTAAAGGATATTCCTTTGTTGTCCGTGACCTCCTCCACATTATCGTTGATCAGGCCCAATGCGGGGATCAGGCCTTTCTCCTCGCCGGTGGCAGATGACAATGTCATGGTGCTGGTACAGATGGCTCCCGATTTTGTTAAAACATGGAAAGGGAAAATACTGGAAAACATCATGCTCTGCCCCATGGATACAACTTCTTCCATTGTCATAATGGCAAAAGATGAAAATCAGCTGACAGAAATATATGAGATCTTCATTTCGCTTGTCGATGAAGAAGGCAATCCCCAGCAGCCTACCGATCCCACGCAGTATGTGAATTTTATAGAAACACTTTCCCGGCGTATCATAATGGTTCAGGATGCCTCTGTCGCGCAAACGAATCTCTTGTCACAAAGCACAATGAACCTTAAGAAATATTTCATTGACGCCATCAAGGCTACCGGCAAATGGGATTTGGTGAAAACCTTTGTTACAGAAAATTATATCGTCCAGATCCAGGATGGTGACGGGGTTATCCTTAACATGATCATCGCGCAAAAGGGGACACAGCCCGTATTGATGACAGACGGGGAAGGGCCTGCCCATGAGGGCGGGAACCTGTTGCTCCTGACCTCAGAAGAAGAAGAGAATACGGTAACCTCGCTGAAAGACCTGGGTTATAACGGGAACTGGCACCTGGGTATCACCGTACGATAAGGTCCACGAATATGGCCGCTATCGCAATGGGGGCCACATAACGTATGAGAAAATAATAGACGCGGAACAGGGTACCCTTATGGGTGCCCTGATTTGTAAATTCATCATAGATGTCGGTTTTCTTCAGGTACCACCCCACGAAGAGTACAATGGAGAGTCCCCCCAGCGGGAGAAGGATGTTGGCAGAGAGATAATCGAAGAAATCAAATATGGTCTTGCCAAGAATTTTCACATCCTGCATCACTCCCTGTGACAGGGAGCTGAAAGAGGCACACACTGCTACCAGTGCAGAGATGATGGCTACCGCTGCCTTCCTTTTCATTTTCAGCCTTTCTGTTATATATGCCGTCACCACCTCCAGCAATGATATGGCCGAAGAAATGGCGGCAATGAACAGGATCAGGTAAAACATCACAGCGAAAATATTACCCAGCGGGATCTGGGCAAAGATTCTGGGCAGGACTATGAAAACGAGACCGGGTCCTTCCTGTGGAGATATCCCGAAAGAGAATACGGCCGGCATGATGGCCAGTCCCGCCAGGATGGCGAACAGAGTATCTGACATGGCTGTGGTAAAGGCCAGTTTGTTCAGGTTTTCCCTTCGGGGGATGTATGATCCATAGGTGATCATGCAACCCATTCCCAGGCTGAGCGAGAAAAAGGCCTGACCCAGGGCGGCCAGTACTGCCTGCGTTGTGATTTTGGAGAAATCCGGCTTTACAAGGAATGAAATCCCTTTTTCTGCCCCCGGCAGGGTAATGGAACGAATCATCAGGATCACAACCATTAAAAACAAGAATGGCATCATGACCTTGGAATATTTCTCAATCCCTTTCTTGATGCCGGACATGACTATCAGGGCGCTGAGCAGTATAAACACAATTGTCCATACAATGGGCCGGACCGGGGATGTAACGAGTGAGGCAAACTGGCTTTCGATGGCCGATGCATCTGGTTTGGAAAAGAGGTGGATCACGGAGCGGAAAATGTAATCCAGTGTCCAGCCTCCCACAACGGTATAAAAAGCCATGATGCAGAAAGCGGCTACAACCCCGACAATTCCTATAACGCTCCATGGTGTGTGGGGAGCCAGCACCTGGAAGGCTGTTACCGTGTTGGCCTGTGTCCGGCGGCCGATAATGAATTCAGAGATCATGATGGGCAGACAGATGACCAGAACAAAGGCAAGGTATATGAGAATGAAGGCGGCACCTCCATTTTGCCCTACCAGATAAGGGAAGCGCCAAAGGTTTCCCAGTCCCACAGCAGAACCCACAGTGGCTACCAGAACTCCAAAAAATCCTGAAAATTCGTCACGTTTCATAAAGAGTCGGTTTTAGACAAATATACGTCCTTTCTTTTTACCTTTGTTAGTAAATAAGAGAACTATGCAGAAGATTCCTGTTAAAAAATGGATCGTATATCCGGTAGCTGCCGTTTTTTTCCTGGTGTTATCCTATGGTTTTGTTCCCCAGATTTTCCAGGGAAAAGTCCTCAACCAGGGAGATATTTCGGCTTGGCAGGCCATGGCAAAGGAGGCAAAAGATTACAACCAGACACATGAGGACGAGGCCCTCTGGACCAACTCCATGTTCAGTGGCATGCCTACCATTACCATCAATAAAGTCACCCGGGGCAATTATACCCGGCTGATCAGCCGGGTTCTGGAAGCCGGCAAGGCGCCGGCATCGTATCTCTTCCTCTCACTTGTAGGTGGTTTTCTGCTGTTCCTTGCCCTGGGGGTCAACGGGTGGCTGGCCATGGGAGGAGCCATTGCCATAACCTTCTGCGCTTACAACATGCAGATCATACAGGCCGGACATGTGACCAAGATGATAGCCATCGCCTATATGCCCTGGGTGCTGGCTTCACTCGTGTTTGCATACCGGAAAAATGCCTTGTGGGGAGCATTGTTTTTTGCCCTGACCGTGAGTTTCCAGGTGGCTGCCAATCATCCCCAGATCACTTATTACCTGGGATTCATCATGGTATTTTGTTTTGGCGGTTTACTTGCAGAAGCCATCATCAGGCGGCGGTTGCCGCGTTTTGTCAACACCACGGTGTTGCTGATCGCGGCCGGATTGCTGGGCCTGGCCACCTCGGCAAATCACCTGCTTCCCATGTATGAATACACGCAATATTCCATGCGTGGCGGATCTGAACTGGAAAACCCGGAAGGAGAGGCCCCGCGCAAGGGACTGGATGTTGAATACGCCACCCAGTGGAGCTATTCCCAAATGGAATCTTTCAACATGATGATCCCCGATTTCAGGGGAGGGGCCTCTGTCGGGGCACTGGACCAGGATTCGCACACCTATGAAAAACTTTCGGGCATGGGATACAACGCCAGGAGCATTATTTCCAACATGCCCCTGTACTGGGGAGAACAACCCTTCACGGCCGGGCCCATGTACATGGGAGCCATCATGATCTTCTTTTTTGTACTGGGGCTGATCCTGGTCAAAGGGCCCCTGAAATGGGCCCTTGCGGGCGTTTCGCTGCTGGCATTGCTGCTATCCTGGGGATACCACCTGGAATGGTTTTCGGTGTTGTTTTTCCGGTACGTTCCCTTGTACGATAAGTTCCGTACCGTAAGCATGATCCTGGTAATCTGGCAGTTGGTGGTGCCGGCGCTGGGTATATATGCTGTATGGAATCTTCTGGATAATCAATATCCGCAGGAAAAAACCACCCGGGCCCTATACTGGAGCCTGGGCATTACCGCCGGCCTATGTCTTGTTTTTGCCCTGGCTCCTTCCCTGGCGGGTTCTTTTACAGGGCCTTCCGATGCCTCGCTCCCCGGAGAACTGCTCCCAGCGCTGGTGGCTGATCGGAAAGGGTTATTGCGCCAGGATGCCTTCCGTTCTGCTTTCCTGATAGCGGGAGCGGCACTTGTCATCTGGCTGGCTGTCCATAAAAAAATGAGAACGGTATGGGCTGTCGCAGCCCTGGGCATCCTGCTCCTGGTGGATTACCTGCCTGCAGCCAGACGTTACCTGAACGATTCACATTTTGTCACCCGCAGCAATTACAGCAACCAGTTTGCAGAAAGACCCGTGGATAAACTCATAAAGGGAGATCCGGACATGTACTATCGCGTACTGGATCTTACGGGAAGTCCTTTCTCTGAATCCCGTCCCAGTTATCACCACAAATCCATAGGCGGATACAATGCGGCCAAACTGCAGCGGTATCAGGATGTGATAGACCGCCACCTGTTACCGGAAATGCAGTATTTCATGGAAAAGATCAGACAGTGTCAGACGCTGCAAGACGCCTCGGAAATATTTGCATACCAGGGGGAACAGACAAGCACCCCGGTCATGAATCTGCTCAACACACGGTATGTCATCCTGTCCGGTGACGCTGCTCCGGTTGTCAACCCGCATGCCCTGGGAAACGCCTGGGTGGTGTCTTCTATCCTGCCCGTGGAGACAAACCTGGAAGAACTGGAAATGCTTTCCCGTGCCGACCTGCGGACAACAGCGGTGATGCGTGATGCCCCGGAGGAATGGGTACAGGCCGCCAGTCCGTCAGGTTCGACTGTAACACTGGCATCCTATTCTCCCAATACGCTGGAATACAACGCATCCATGGAAAAAGACGGAATTGTGGTATTCGGGGAGGTTTTCTATCCGAAAGGATGGAAGGCCTGGATAGACGGGGAAGAGGTGCCCATCCTGCGGTCCAATTATATCACCCGCACCCTGCTTGTGCCTGCCGGGGAGCACGGCATACGCTTTACTTACCTGCCTGCTTCCTACACGACGGGAATCCTGGTTTCACGCATCAGCTCTGTTGGGCTGTTGCTTACACTGGCGGCTGCTGTTGTGTTTTCCTGCGTTCGTATGTTACGAAGGAAAAAGGATACGGGAAAGCAGCTCCCCTGACAAAGTCCTGCCGCGATACTTCCTGCCATTGCCGGGGATCTATGGGCGGAAAAAACACATCGGCCCCTCCGGATGGCAACGGGGCCTGTACATGGGTTATATAAAGCCTGTCTGCCAGGTGTATGGCCTGGCGGTAGACCTGGGCTCCCCCGATGATAAACACTTCCGGCTGATCTTTTACGTCCTCCAGAATTTCTTCCAGTTTCTTTCCTGAACGTGAAAGCACAATGTTGGTCCGCCCTGGCAGCTGTTTGCCCAGCGATTCAAAAGTCCTGCGGCCCATGATGACGGTATGTCCCATGGTCAGGGACTTGAAATGTTTCAGGTCTTCGGAAATATGCCACAGCAACCCGTTGCGAACGCCGAGTTCCCCTGATGGTCCCAGTACGGCTATAAGGGAAAGAATGCCTGGTTTGGATGGATGTTCACTTTTCATACGGCAACAGGAGCTTTGATCAGGGGATGGGGATCGTAATCCTGAAGGGTGAAATCGGAGTATTCAAACCCGAAAATATCGTGACGATCCGGGTTCAGTATCATGTGCGGCAGCGGGCGCGGGGTGCGTGAAAGCTGCAGGTGCACCTGTTCCATATGGTTCCTGTATATGTGCGCATCCCCGAAAGTATGGATATAATCTCCCGGCCGGAAGCCGCACACCTGTGCCACCATCAGGGTAAGCAGGGAATAAGAGGCAATATTGAAGGGGACGCCCAGGAAAACATCGGCACTGCGCTGGTATAGCTGGCAGGAGAGTTTCCCGTCCGCGACATAGAACTGGAACAGGACGTGGCAGGGCGGCAGCGCCATGCGGGAGATCTGTCCTACGTTCCAGGCACTGACAATGTGGCGCCTGCCGTTGGGATTTGACCTGAGTCCCTCAATAAGGGCTGCTATCTGGTCTATGACTTGTCCGTCTGCCGTTTCCCAGGAACGCCATTGCTTCCCGTACACAGGTCCGAGGTCTCCCCGCGCGTCTGCCCACTCATCCCAGATGGTCACCCCATTCCGGTTGAGGTATGCAATGTTGGTGTCACCACGCAGGAACCATAACAATTCATAAATGATGGATTTGAGGTGTACTTTTTTGGTGGTGAGCAGGGGGAATCCCTCTGCCAGGGGACAACGCATCTGGTATCCGAAAACGCTCCTGGTGCCGGTACCGGTCCTGTCCTCCTTGTCGGTTCCGTTATCCAGTATGTATTGTAACAGGTCCAAATAGTTTTTCATATCAAAACAAAGGTAGCCATTTTCTCATTACCTTTGTGACCATAAAATGTTTGGAAATGTACAGGACACACACATGCGGAGAACTTGACCTGTCTTGCGCCGGCCAGAGGGTTACACTGGCCGGGTGGATACAACGGATAAGAAAACTGGGAGGAATGACTTTCATTGACCTGCGGGACCGGTATGGAATCACCCAGCTGGTAGTCAAAGAAGATTCCCCGGTCAAGGTAAAGGAAACCGCCGAATCGCTGGGGCGTGAGTTTGTGGTCTCGGCCGAGGGGATTGTTGTGGAACGAAGCAGCAAAAACCTGAAAATCCCCACCGGGGAAATTGAAATTGACCTCGGCGGGATAAGTGTGCTGAGCCCGTCGCAGGTACCGCCCTTTACCATTGAGGAAATCTCCGATGGCGGGGAAGAACTGCGTGCCCGTTACCGCTACCTGGACCTGCGAAGGCCCCCGTTGCAAAAGGCCATGATACTGCGTCACAAAATCGCACAGGAAACACGCGGTTATTTGGACAATTGCGGTTTCCTGGAAATCGAGACACCTTTCCTGATCAAATCCACCCCGGAAGGGGCCCGTGATTTTGTGGTGCCCTCGCGCATGAACCAGGGGCAGTTTTATGCCTTGCCCCAGAGCCCGCAACAATTAAAGCAGCTGCTCATGATAGCTGGTTATGACAAGTATTACCAGATCGTGCGCTGTTTCCGCGATGAAGATCTGAGGGCAGACCGGCAACCGGAATTCACACAAATAGACTGCGAAATGTCTTTTGTGGAGCGGGACGATGTCCTTTCTGTGTTTGAAGGGTTGATACTGCATCTTTTCAAAAAGGTGCACAACCTGGATTTCACAGCTCCCCTGCCCCGCATGTCCTATAAGACAGCCATGGAAAAATACGGAAGCGACAAGCCCGACATTCGGTTTGACATGTTGATAAACGATCTTACCACCTTTACAAGGGATACGGAATTCAGCGTCTTCAGGAACGCCGCCTATGTGGGGGCCATTTGCGTCAAGGGGGCAGCCGGGTATACCAGAAAGCAGCTGGAGGAACTTACAGAATGGGTAAAACGGCCGCAGGTAGGCGGTTCCGGGTTGGTATATGTGCGTTGCCAGGCAGAAGGTGACGGCTCGGTGGCCTATAAATCTTCCGTGGATAAATATTTTGACCAGCAGACGCTGGCCCGCTGGACGCAACAGACAGGCGCAACAGGGGGAGACCTGTTGCTGGTAATGAGCGGCCCGGAAACAAAAACCCTGGAAGCATTGGGAAGCTTGCGCCTGGAAATGGGCAGCCGGCTGGGATTGAGAAACAAAGATGTTTTTGCCCCTTTGTGGGTGTACGATTTCCCCTTATTGGAATGGGACGAGGAAACACAACGTTTCTATGCCAAACACCATCCATTCACAGCCCCCAAGCCGGAGGACCTTGATAAGTTCTACAGCGACGATCCCCGTGACTTGGAACAGGTGAATGCCAACGCATATGACTTCGTGCTGAATGGCACTGAAATTGGCGGGGGGTCCATAAGGATACACGATGCCCGCATGCAGGAAAGGATGTTCCGGATATTGGGCATGACGGAAGAGGAGGTAAATGCCAGGTTTTCCTGCATCATTGATGCGTTCCGCTACGGTGCGCCCCCGCATGGCGGTATTGCCTTCGGATTTGACCGCTTGTGTTCGCTCTTTGGCGGATCGGAGAGTATTCGCGATTTCATTGCATTCCCGAAAAACAATTCCGGCAGGGATGTCATGCTGGATGCTCCCGCCGGAATTGATGCCTTGCAAAAAAAGGAACTGGGCCTTAAGTAAAGGGCACAGGCCCTTACCGGATGAAGATGTCGTACAGGGCGTTGATCACGTCTGTCTGCACGGCCATGAATCCGTTATCCCTGTTGGGTATTGACGTGTCGCAGCCATTGCACAGGACCACGAAGCCGAATTTCTTATCCTTTTCAAAGAACATGGCCGAGTAAAGCCCGTAGGCGCTTCCGGTATGTCCTGTCATGATTTCCCCTTCAATCAGTTTATCCGTCTTTTGCAGGGCAAATCCATAGCCTAGGCCTTCGGCCATGGTATCGCGGCCTCCTGGGCTTTGGGGTGTTTGCATGAGTGCAACGCTTTCCCGTGTGAGCACTTCCCTGCCGTCCAGGGTCCCGTCATTCATCTGGACCAACGCCTGTCGCGCCAGGTCTGGTGCGCTGATCTTGAGCCCTCCTGTGGGAGAGAAAACTACGGCGGAAGAACCCATCACATAATTTTCAATATCTTCTTTCCTGGGGTTGTATGCCTGGGGTGCCGGTACAAACTCACCATCCTCAAAGGAATAAATGGTGGCAAAACGGGTGGTGTCCAGGTCATTCACATTATAGGAGGCGTAAACGCCCAGGGGTTCCAGCACGTTATACCAGAGGTATTGGTCAAACCGTTCCCCTGAATGGATCTCCACAAGGATTCCCAGGGTGTTGAAACCCAGGTTGCAATACTGGTATGCTGTGCCGGGAGCATAGTCATTGAAGGACGGGGACACGTCTTTGGTGATGTCGGGACGGAGCACGTCCAGGGAGAAATAGCCCGCACTGTCGCTCAGGCTTGATGTATGGGACAGCAACATCCTATAAGTGATGGGTATGTCCGGATAATGGGGATTCCTTACCGGAAAACCCAGTGCGGTTCCTATGTCGTCGTCCAGGTCAAAACAGCCTGCCTCATAAAGCTGCATGATGGCGGTTGCCGTAAAGCTTTTTGATATGGAGGCTATACGCATCAGGTCGGAGGAGCTGAGTGGTTCCCTGGTTTCCATGTTCCTGAAACCGGTTGCCCCTGTATACACCACCTGGTTGTCGGATATTACGGCAACTGACAGTCCCACAGCATTGAGTTCCTGCCTGAGTTCATCCAGGCGGATATCCGCTTTATGCGTCCTGTAGCCGGAACAGGATACCAGGACCAGCAGCGCGGCCATAATTATGACAGTTCTTTTCATAGATTAAAGTGTTAGATTTCCGTAAAGGTATAAAAAACTACCTTTGTATTATCATGGAAGTAAGGCCTAAAAAATCACTCGGACAACATTTTCTCAACGACCTGAAGGTGGCCGCCCGGATAGTGGACGGACTGTGGCCGGAAAAGGAAATGCGCTCCGGCGCCGGGATCCCGGTTGTGGAAGTGGGTCCGGGCACCGGCGTGCTTACGGATTTTCTGCTGGAAAGACCCTGCCTTGATTACCATGCCATAGAACTGGACAGGGAATCGGTGGGTTTCCTTCAAAAAAAATACCCCGGCCTGGGAAGCCGGCTCATTGAGGGTGATTTCCTCACGGCGGCACGTTCGGTTTTCCCTCCCCGGTTTCTCCTGATAGGGAATTTCCCTTACAACATCTCTTCACAGATATTTATCAGGGTCCTGGAATGGCGGGATTCCATCCCCCTTGTGACGGGCATGCTGCAGAAAGAGGTGGCCGAAAGGTTCTGTGCCCCTCCGGGCTCAAAGACATATGGTATCCTGAGTGTCCTGCTGCAAGCCTGGTATGATGCAGAATATCTGTTTACCGTGCCTGCCGGCGCTTTCTCCCCTCCTCCCAAGGTGCAGTCGGGTGTGATCCGCCTGGTGCGTAACAGGAGAACTGCCCTGGACTGCCCTGAAGAATTGTTCCGCAAAGTGGTCAAAACCACGTTCAACCAGCGGCGGAAAACCATTCATAACAGCCTGAAACCGTTACTGGGTGAGAAAAAGGGCTTTGTTTCACCTTTCTCGGGACTGAGACCAGAGCAACTGGGTATAGAGGAATTCGTAGCTTTAACGCAGCAGGTGGCCGCCTTTCTCAATGCTGGTTCATAGCTTCCACGGGGTCCATCCTGGCTGCCTGGAGCGAGGGTATGAAGCCTGCCACAATGCCTACCAGCCCTGATATCAGCACCCCGCGCATTATGTTGCCCATGGACATGGTCATGACAAAATCATACTGCCGGGTGACGAAAATCGTCAGGCCCCATACGACCAGGATCCCTATCATACCACCCAGGATCGCCAGCAGGACAGCTTCAAAAAGGAACTGGGCCAGCACAAAGGAGCTTTTTGCCCCCATGGCTTTTTCGATGCCAATGATATGTGTTCTTTCCTTAACAGAAACAAACATGATGTTGGCCACACCAAAGGCACCTATGAGAATGGAAAAGCCCCCTATCACCCAGCCGGCCAGCGAAATGACTTTAAAAAGTTGTGACAGGGCATCGTCCAGGAACGACATTTTGTTCAGGGCGAAGTTGTCTTTCTGTATGGGCTTCAGGCGGCGTATAGCGCGCATGGCGATGCGCAACTCGGCCATAAACTCTTCTTCATCGGCCTCCGGATTCCTGTGTACCACGATGCTGGGGGATGTGTTCCTCAAATCCAGGAAGTTGCGGATAAAAAGCAGGGGGACGATGACCGCATCGTCATACGTGATGGGGTCAAACATGGACTCGCCTTTTTTCTTGATAACGCCAATGACGCGGGCGGTAAAGCCCCCGATCTTGATGTTGGTGTTGGTCGGAGAGATGCCGGGCGGAAAAAGTTCATCGGCCACGTTCTGTCCAATCACCACCAGGGGTATGTTTTCGGCTGCCTCGGCGAAGGTGAAATAACGGCCTTCACTTAACTCGAAATAGGAAATCTTGTTCCAGTCATACGTGACCCCCTGGATGGATGCGTTGCGGATGACGTTTCTCTCATATCCCACATTGCTGGTGGTGTAGACCGACAGGGCAACCATGTCTGCGTGGTTCAGGTTCTTTTGCAGGAAAATGAATTCTTCGTAGGTGTTATTGGGGCGTTGTCTGTATTCCCACCATTTGAAACCTCCTTCTTCCGTAAAAGCTTCCCAGGAAAACTTGTCTATGTAAACCACATCGGTTCCCAGCGCGGAAAACATGTTCCGGACATTTTTCTCCAGGGCCTCGATGGCGGTGAAGACGGCTACTATGGAAAATATCCCGATGGTAACTCCCAGCAGGGAGAGAAAGGCCCTGAATTTGTCTCCTTTTACAGAGTCGTATGACATCACAAAGCTTTCACCCAGCAGTTTAAAGAAGATGTTGATGCTTTTGAAGATCTTTTTCATTCCTTTTGTCCTATTTTTCTTTTCAATTCCCGCAAGGCATCAAATGCTTCCAGGGGTGTTAATCTGTTCAAATCTATGGATTCAATATCTCTTTTCAGAGCCTGCAACAGGGGATCTTCCAGCTGGAAGAAAGACAGTTGCCTGGGTCTTTCCGGGGAAGGAGGTTGTTCTTTACCGGCTTCCATTCTCTTGAGCACTTCCTGTGCCGTCAGGATCACCCTGCGGGGCATACCGGCCATGGTAGCCACATGGATGCCAAAACTGTGTTCCACTCCTCCGGAAATCATTTTACGCAAAAATAATACCTTTTGTCCCCGTTCTTTCACGGCTATGTGAAAATTTTTAACCCGTGGGTATTGCTCTGCCATCTGGTTGAGCTCATGATAATGCGTGGCAAACAGTGTCCGGGCACTTGCCCCGGGCTTTTCGTGCAGGTATTCCACAATGGCCCATGCTATCGAAATCCCGTCGTAGGTGCTGGTCCCGCGTCCTATCTCGTCAAAGAGCACCAGGGAACGGTCGGTCACGTTATTGAGAATTGCGGCAGATTCCAGCATCTCTACCATAAAGGTGGATTCCCTGCGGGCAATGTTATCCGAAGCTCCCACCCGGGTGAACAGTTTATCTATGATCCCCAGGGTGGCTTCCCTGACAGGAACGAAAGAACCTATCTGTGCCAACAGCATGATGAGCCCTGTCTGGCGCAACAGGGCGGACTTTCCGGCCATATTGGGTCCGGTCAGGATGATGATCTGCTGCTGTCCCGTGTCCAGGTATACATCGTTAGGAACATAGGCTTCTCCGGGCAGCATGAGCGTTTCCAGCACCGGGTGGCGTCCCTGGCGGATGTCAATCACGTCGTCATCCTGCATTCGTGGCCTTTCGTATTTTTGTTCCCTGGCCAGTATGGCAAAACCCAGAAGGCAGTCAAGACGTGCCAGAATGCGCGCATTTTCCTGGATGGGAGGTATGGTGGCACGAATGGCGTCGACCACCTGGTTGAACAGGTCCTGCTCCAGTTGCGCTATTTTTTCTTCTGCTCCAAGGATCCTTTCCTCATAGGATTTGAGATCTTCCGTGATGTAGCGTTCAGCGCTCACAAGCGTTTGTTTGCGAATCCACGACGGGGGCACCTTGTCTTTATGGGTGTTGCGGACTTCGATATAATAGCCGAACACATTGTTAAAGCCGATCTTGAGGGAAGTGATGCCCGTCTGCGCAGCGGCCTGCTGCTGCATTTCCTGCAGGTATTCCTTGTTGTGGGAGAGAATGTGGCGCAATTCGTCCAGGGCGGTGTCCGTGCCCGGTGCAATCACGGTTCCTTTTCCCAGTTGTGCGGGGGGCATGGGAACAAGCATTTGCTGCAGTGTCTGTACCAGCCCGGTGCAATCGTCCAGGGTGGAAGCAAGGGTATATACCGGGTTTTCCTGCGGAAGTTCTGCTGTTAGTTTCCTGATGCGGGAAACCTGGTTCAACCCGGTCCTGAGCTGGGCCGCTTCGCGGGGATTGATCCTGCCTGCGGCTGCCCTGGAAATAAGCCGTTCCATATCCCCTACCTGGGAAAGTAGCTTGCGGAGCTTGCCGGCCAGTTCCCATTGTTCCAGCAGAGATGACACCACATTGTGGCGCTCTTCTATGGCCGTCCTGTCCCGGAGGGGCATGACCAGCCACTGTCGCAGTAACCTGGCGCCCATGGGGGTATTGGTCTTGTCTATGACCTCTATCAGGCTGGCTCCCTTCTGGTTGTTCTCCGGACGTGGAAAAAGTTCCAGGTTGCGGATACTGTATTTATCCAGCCACATATGTTGCTCCTTGTCAATGCGCTGCATGGTGCACAGGTGGCCATAGCTGGAATATTTGTTCATCTCCAGGTAAAAGAGCATGGCTCCTACGGCACATACGGCCAGGGGAAGATTTTCGGCCCCGAATCCTTTCAGGCTCTCCACCCCAAAGTGTGTCTTTACTTTTTCCTCTGCCGCTGCGTGAACAAAAGCCCAGTCATCCATGGTGGAAAAATACGCCTGATGGTCTGCCAGCGGTTTCCATTTCTTTTCTGTTCCGCGCTGCACCAGGATTTCCCTGGGTGCGTATTGTGATAAAAGGGTCTCGGCATAAGCCATGTCTCCCTGTGCGATCTGGATGGTGCCGGTGGAAATGTCGGTAAAGGCAATGCCTGCCGATTCTGAAGTTCCTTCCTGGTGGAGATAAAGACTGGCCAGAAAATTATGCTCTGAAGATTCCAGCAGGCTGGCATTGTAGGCAAGACCCGGTGTCACAACCTCTGTGATGCCTCTTTTTACAATTTTCTTGGTCAGTTTGGGATCTTCCAGCTGGTCGCAAACGGCCACTTTGTATCCGGCACGTACCAGCTTGGGAAGGTATGTATCAAGCGCATGGTAAGGGAATCCCGCCAGTTCCACCGACGAGGCTGCCCCATTGGCGCGCCTGGTAAGCACGATCCCCAGCGCTTTGGATGCCTTGATGGCATCTTCTCCGAAAGTCTCGTAAAAATCACCCACCCTGAACAACATCATGGCATCCGGATATTCTGCCTTAATGGCAAAATACTGGTCCATCAGTGGTGTCTTAACGCTTCGGGATGACATAAGAAACAAAGGTAATAAATTTTAAGGTTATCGGCAGGTGGTCACTGATCCCGCCCCTGTAGGCCGGTCCCTGGTAGGTGCGTTTTGGCTTATGTCCCAGGTGTGCCTGGTCCCGCTCCAGCAAATGCGGAAGGCGCGCCACTTTCACATATTCAAGTTCCCTGTTTACAGTGGGACTTACCAGGAATTGGTCCATGCATTCCCAGACCCCTTTGTATTTGTATGTGTCGCCGGCTGAAACATTGATTAGGCTGTCGGACGACAGGCTGCGCAGTACCGGGGCCTCCGGAGGATCGTTGAAATCGCCCATAACCACGATCCTGGCCCCCGGGGAAGCTGTGGCAATGCTGTCCACAATGCCCTGAAGAAGTCGGGCCGCAGCTTGCCTGTTTGCCTCGGCCCTGTCTCCTCCCCTCCGGGATGGCCAGTGGTTCACAAGAAAATGAAGGGTGTCCCGCCCGTCCAAAACTCCACTGACATAGAGGATCTCCCTTGTCTTGAGCAAAGTCCCGTCTTCCGAAGGGATGCCGTAGAAGCAGGTCTTTACCGGGCTGAAACGTTCTTTCCGGTAGAGCAGCGCCACGTCTATTCCGCGGGGATCGGGGGAATTTCTGTGAATGATGCCGTATCCAAGCGGGGAAAGCGGGGTGTCGCTGACAAGCTGCCAGAGGACAAAAAAGTTTTCAATCTCGCACAGGCCCACTATGCAGGGCGCCACCCAGGAACCATCTTCCTGCTCGCCGCAGGCTATGAGTGTTTTGACAATATCATTGCGCTTTTTCAAAAACCTGTTCCATGTCCAGGTGTACGAGCCGGCAGTGGTGAAATCATTGTCGCCGGTAAGCGGATCATCAAAGGGATCAAAGTAGTTTTCTACATTCCAGAAGATTACCAAACAAAAAATAAACCGTAACATGAACACAAGTTATGAACATGCAGGAGGATAAAAAGGACAAATCGTAAAAAAGTTATTAGTTTTGTGCCCTTCAAAACAATAAAACCTGCTTTATGGGACTTAAATGTGGTATTGTAGGACTTCCCAATGTTGGCAAATCCACCCTGTTCAATTGCGTTTCATCGGGCAAGGCGCAGGCGGCCAATTTCCCATTCTGTACCATAGAGCCAAACCTGGGCTCCACACAGGTACCGGATCCCCGCCTGGAACAATTGGCATCCCTGGTCCACCCCGGACGTATTGTGCCTGCAACGGTGGATTTTGTGGATATTGCCGGGCTGGTAAAGGGAGCGAGCAAGGGTGAGGGGCTTGGGAACCAGTTTCTTTCCAACATCAGGGAAACAGATGCCATTCTGCACGTCCTGCGTTGTTTTGACAATCCCAATGTGGCCCATGTGGACGGCTCGGTTGACCCGGTAAGGGATATGGAGATCATAGATACCGAATTGCAGCTCAAGGACCTGGAAACAGTGGAGAACCGACTGGCAAAGGTACAGAAACAGGCTGTTACAGGAGGGGACAAACAGGCAGCCAGGCTTGCCGGTTTGCTTTCCCGCTACCGCGATGTCCTGATCCAGGGAAAAAACGCCAGGTCCGTGCAATTATTCAATCAGGAGGAAGAACACATGGCCCGGGAACTGTTCCTGCTCACCAATAAACCGGTGCTGTATGTCTGCAATGTGGACGAAAAGTCTGCCCTGACAGGCAACCATTATACAAATCGTGTGACAGGTATCCTGGAGAAGGAAAATGAACAATACCTGATAGTGGCCGCACGCATAGAATCGGAAATCGCAGAGCTGGAGTCCTTCGAGGAACGTCAGATTTTCCTGGAATCCATGGGCCTGGAAGAATCGGGTGTTTCACGTCTCATCAAGGCAGCATTCAAGTTACTCGACCTGGAAACTTATTTTACGGCCGGGCCCATGGAAGTCAAAGCCTGGACTTACCTCAAAGGAACAAAAGCCCCGCAGGCAGCAGGGCTTATACATTCTGATTTTGAACACGGTTTTATTCGCGCAGAAGTGATCAAGTTCAAGGATTACATGCACTATGGTTCCGAAGCTGCCTGCCGTGAAGCCGGAAAGATGGCGGTGGAAGGCAAGAACTATGTGGTGCAGGACGGGGACATCATGCACTTTCTGTTCAGCCGTTAATAGAACCGGGCCCTGTTATCTTCCACTTTGGCAATTTCCTGCAAAACAAAGGGAACCATCTGTAACTGCACGCCGGAGAGATATGCGGCATTCTGCTTTGCGTCATTTTCTGTATAATAGGCACCGTCAAGACGTTCATCGACACGGAAAACATATACGCCTATCTCGCCTTTGAAAGGTCCGTACATGGTCTGTTCTGTGGCGGCTGTCACTGCTCCCACGAATTTCGGGTCTGTCTGCTGCGTGGAACCGAATGCCAGTCCGGTCTGGGTGGATATGGTCCTGCCAGTGGCCTCGGCCCATGATTCAAGGGAAGTATGGCCGGCCAGTTCTTCGCGTATCTGCCGGTAAGATTTTTCCTGTTTCTTTTCCAGGGTGAGGATGGATTCTATCTCGGCCTGTTTCTCTTGCAGGGTGGATGTTCCCTGTTCATGAATACCGTTAAGGGCTGCCACAAAGAAATATTTATTGTCCACCGATATCACGGGAGAAACCGCTCCATATTTGGCATCGAAAGCCCAGCGGACCAGTTCCCGCATATGTTCATATCCGGAAATGGTTTTGGCATCCTGTGTGATATTCATGGCAGGAATGATCATCAGGTTGTTTTGCATGGCCACCCGGTTGAATTCTTCCAGGTCCTTGCTTTCCGTGGACAAGCTGTTTGCCATCGAATAAATGGCCTGGTACGTATCCTTTCCTGCCACGGCTTCCTTGACAAGCACGGCAAGCTGTACCTTTTTATGCAGGCGGGTGCGTTCCGAAACCTTGACAATATGAAGGCCATATTGTGTTTCCAGGGTATAGGGTTTGTTAAGGGGAGCATCAAACACCGACTCCATTCCGGGGACTATGCGGTTTTGGTAAAACCACCCTATTTCACCGGGGCCGGCGTTGGGATTATTGTCTGCCGAGAACTCCTGTGCCAGTTCAGCAAAACGGCCGGGTGTGCGGTTGAGTATGGCAATCAGACTGTCGGCCAGGGCAGTGGCCTCTCTTTTATTTGTTTTTTGCAACAGTATGTGGTGAACGTATACCGAATCGGGGAGTTGTTTGATGTCTGCAATCCTTGCTGCCCGGAAAAAGTTATCCTCTTTGTATACAGGAAGCACATCCCGCATGGTGGCTTTGAACGCAAAGCTGTCCAGTTTTGGGGAAACAGAGGATAATTCTCCTTTTTTATAGTAATAGGTGTCCAGGGCTTTGTCTGAATTACGGGCAAGGAATTGACGCAGGTTATCTGAAGTGGCAAACTCTTCGTACACTTTTTCGATATTGGCCTGGGCCAGTGTGAAATCTTCTGCCGAGGGCAGGATGGGGAACACCACGTATTCAATATCGCGCGTGGCTATTTGCTGGTACTGGTGCTTGTGAGCTTCGTAATACTGGCGTATTTCCTGTGATGTGACTTTTATGGTGGTATCTCTGGCAAACGATACGGGGGTAAGTGAAAAGCTTACATTGGACGTAATGTTGTTTTCTTCCATTTGCCGGCGCAATTCAACGGGAGTCACGATATTGCTTTTGGACAGCAGGGAGCTGTATTTTGTAAAAATCCTTTCCGTTTCCATGTTGTCCTGTAAAAACTCCCAGTACAATGCGGCAATTCCTTCCGGTTCCGTCCGGGCGTTCTGTACAAACATGGTAAGCCGCGTGCGGTCAAACTGGCCGTCTTCTCCCTGGAAAACGGGGTCGTTCAGGATAACCGGGGAAATATCACGTCCCTGCACCATATCAAAAAGCTCTTCATCGCCAAGGCTAATACCGGCTTTTTGTATGGCAGGCATGTACACCAGATCTTTCAGGAAGGCCTGCCATGCACTCTGCTCTACAGCTTCCTGGCTTTGTTCATCCAGGGAAGAGCCTCCGGTGATGGCCTTCTGCAGGTTTGTGAATTTTTCCAGCTTTTTGGCGTATTCCATATATGTTATGCCCTGCCTGTTCATCTTCCCCACGTCGTTTTTAGATGAGAACATGGACAGGGCTGACTGTAATGTGCCGGGGTCAATAATAAAAGATAATAATGCAACTGCTATGAGTACGGTAATAAAGATACCCATCTTTACTCGAATCTTCTCCAATAGTGCCATCTTGATGTTTTTATGGTTGTGGTTGTGTTTCAGGGCGCGAAGTTAATTCTTTTTCTTCATTGGACAAAGTGTCTTTTTGTATGTATCCGTAAGAATCAAACGGTCTCAGGATTTTGGCGTTCGTCGCCCTTTCGTCCGATTCCATCCCGTATCCCTGTGCAAAAAAATCCGGTGAGGTCAGCCTGACATAACAATGTGTATAGATAATTTTTTTTTGCTGGTCCCAGTACAGGGTGTCGGTTTCCATGGTTTCTTCCTTGACCAGGTTCCTGACCACCACGTTGCCTGTAGCTATCCATATCTGCTCATCTCCTGAACGGTGCAATGCCCTGTCAGCTGTAATCACCGTTTCCAGTTGTCCTTCCCGGGTATACCCTTCAACCCGTAATGAACGGGGGAAGATTTCATAGGGATCGGTTCCCCGCGAATATTTTTCCATATAAGGAGCGCTCAGCTTTCCCATCATAAGCCCTCCCTCGACCTGCCATCCTTCCATGTTCTCGACAATCTGGGTAGGAATGCTGTCCAGGTTGTCAAGAGATCCAATCGTTGTCATCCTGTTTTTGCAGGAGACAAACATGGTAGCAAGGGTAAGACCCGTTGCTACCATGATCACGGTTGTTTTCCTGCGGGGAAAAAACATTATTTTATTGTTCTGACAGTAGTCGTTGCCGATATGCCGTTAGCTCTCACCGCATAGCTGGAACCTTCTGCCAAATCGTGCAAAAATGCTTCTTCCACTGTCGGGAAGTACTGCCTGTACGTGGCAATCAGGCGGTCGCATTCTTCCCCAAGGGAGGGATCTGCCTGTTTTGCCTTTACAAAATAATCCACGGCAACCCAGAAGTTGGCACGGGCGTCAATGTCGGGCATTTCCCCGTCACGCACTTTTGCCATGGCCCATATGTGACCCATCAGGAGATAAGCCCTGCCCTTTGTTGCCGGGTTGAACTCAAAAGACTGGAGTGCATAATGTGCGGCATTGGAATAATTATTCATTTTTTTGTAATAGAAGGTGCCCAGTTCCAGCAAATAATCTCCCTTGGTTATATCGTCAATTGAATCGCAATCGATGGCGCTTTTGAGGTAGCCTGTGGCATCTTCATTTATATCCCTGGCCGAACACAGGCGGTAAAGGTAATAAGCCGAGTTGTAGGACGGTTCTAATTTATAGAGATTTTGTACCGCCTTGAAAAACAGGTCGGAGCTCTCACATCCTGCATTCGAAAGCAGCTGGACCACCCGTCTTATAAAGTTTATGTCGGTAGCATTCTGCTCAAAGCGCGGTTCAAACAGGGCAAGAAGATTGTTGCAATCAGCCACTCCGCTGAGGGCAAACAGTGTTTCGAAACTGCTGCGGGCTTCTGCAAGGGCCTCGCCTGCTTCTGTCTGTGTTTTCTTGTCAAAAAGGGCGCTTATCTGCTCATATACATTAATGACGTCTTCCGCTGTCAGCTTGCCTTCCTTGAAAAGACTCGATGCATATTGCATGTTCAATACCAGAATGTTCTGGTCCGTGTTCTCTTGTCCGAATTTCACCACATCCTGCAACGCTGCGAAGATTTTCGTGTCATCTTCTTTGAAATACGTGACCATGTCGTATGCCTTGAAAGTATATGCGCTCAGCCGTGCTTTTACAGCCGGGAACTTTTGAATCCTGATATCGTACATGAGAATCAGGGAGTCAACCAGTTCTTTTCTGCGAACGTCATCTTTTGTCTGGTTTATAAGGAATTTTAGAATATTCTGTCCATCCTGGTATAAGGATTGCGTTACCCCTATGGGACATACCCTGAGTGCTCCCCTCCAGGAAGGAAGGGCTTCTTTCATATTCCCGTTCTTGTAATATTCTTTGTAAAAATTCAAACATCTTACACATTCCACACTGTCTTCAGGCGTCGCCCCATACTTCCCGGTCTGTGCATAACCCTGAGTTACAAAGGCAAGCATTACAAAGCCGAATAGGATTCCGAGTTTTTTCATTGTTGTATGTTTTAATTGTATCTATGTTTTATAAACCAAATATCATGCAAATTGAAGTTCAAAATTAACATAATATAACGTTCCCTGATAAGATTATTTTCAATACTTCCCCTTTGACCGGCGTCTACAGAGACAGCTATTGAATTGTACCAGCGGTAAACAGGCACTGAAAATCCGAATGTCACACCCATGGCTGTCACCTGGTTCCCGTTCAGCATCATGTAGGACTTGTCGTAGTAAGCTCCCAGCCTGTAGGTCCACCTGCGCATATAATAACGGATACTGTAACGGTCCGGGGTGAATTCAAGTCCGGCTTTCACCGTCCTGCTTAATGCCGGCTCAAAATTGATCCCGGGTGTGGATGCAAATATTGATTTTCTCCAGTCAGACTGTGTATAATCAGCCCCTAAAACCCATTTGTCGCGTTTGCGGATGGAAAAACCAACAGACCATTCCATGGGGATGGACATTTGAGATCCCTGGCTGGTCTGTGAATAAACTGTATCTATGAAAGCCCCTTTCTCGACCTTGGCAAAGCGCGTGACATCCCCGCGCAGAGATGCCCGTGGCTGGAATGTTGCCCCGACGGTGAATGTTGTGCTTGGAGAAAAATTCCCGAATGCCTGCAGCCCGAATTGTGCTCCAAAAGATCCTATCACAATGTCATAACCCGTCTTGAGTGTGCCGTACAATTCCGGGGCAGAAAGGGATATGGCCTGCGCATGCTTTTCTATGTTCCCGAAAAAAAACATACCCTGCGCACCTACCGCCAGGTGGCGGAAAAATGTGGCCGAAAACGAAACAAAGGCCTGGTTGATGCTTCCCTGACCGTAATAATAATAACGATAGGCTCCAATATTGGCCAGTATCTCATCCCGGGACTCATCTTCAATGAAACGGTATCCCACATTGCTGTACGGAACTATCCCCAATTGCATGGCAGAACGTCTCCATACGGGAAATGACAGGATAATGTGGTGCATATTGAAGGCATTGTATGCCGTGGTAAGTGTTCCGTCCGTGTTAATGTAATTATTCTGCATCAATCCAAAATCGAACATGAATGCGAGCGAATCCACCGACGATGCAGAAGCCGGATTCAGGTAATTGATATAGCGGTTATCCCTTAGTCCCGTTCCTATGCCGCCCATGCCCCTGTTCAGGGTCGTTCCGGGCCTGAGCAGTTCACCCACCCCAAACATTGAATACGATGTATATGTGCCTAATGCATCCATCGTTGCCTGTGCCTGTATTTTGCCCGTTCCAATGAACAAGAACGGTAAAATAAAGACCAGAATCCGGATTCCTGTTTTTTGCATAGCTTGCAAATGTCGCACTTTTTCAGGGTTTTGCAAATATTTTTAAAAAATTGTAAGCAGCCTCGGCACTCCTTACATGAGGTATTTTGAGAAACAGTTTATTATTATGTTCCTTCACCTGCAAATTTTTATGATTCAATGATATATAATTCAATATATCCGAAAATTGTTGTGTTTTATAGTAATCCGACTGCTGATCAGAAATGAAATATGCAAGCATTATGCCGTTCTTTAGCACAATGCGCTCAAACCCTGTCTTTACCGCCAATTGCCTTAACCTGACAACATATCCCAGTTGCCTTAATTGTTCAGGTATCGGCCCGAACCTGTCTTCCAGGGAGGCGAAAAAACGTTGCAGCCGGTCTTCATCCCTTATGCTGTCCAATTCCTTGTAAAGCCTTATCTTTTCAGAAACCTGCGAAATGTAATCATCGGGAATCATAATCTCCAGGTCTGTGTCTATGGCACAATCGACCGCAACAGTGATATCCCCGGCACCGGGATTCAACTCGGCCAGTGCCTCTTCCAGGATGCGCTGGTAAGCCTCAAAGCCCATCTGGACAATGAATCCGCTCTGTTCTCCCCCCAACAGGTTCCCTGCGCCACGGATATCCAGGTCCTGCATGGCTATATTCAGGCCGCTTCCCAGCTCTGTAAAGGATTCCAGCGCTTTGAGCCTTCTTTTTGCATCTTCACACAGATCGGTATTCCCGGGCACCAGCAGGTAGCAATAGGCCTTTTTGTTGGAGCGTCCCACCCGCCCCCTCATCTGGTGCAGGTCACTCAGTCCGAAACGATGGGCCATATTGATGATTATGGTGTTGCAATTGGGTATGTCTATCCCGTTTTCTATGATCGATGTGGAGAGTAACACATCGTAATCCCCGCAAATGAAATCCAGCAATACCTTTTCCATGGTCCTGGGGGGCATTTGCCCATGACCTATGGCTATCCTGAGCCCGGGACGCATCTGCCGAAGTATGTCGGCAATGGTTTCAATGTCCAATATCCGGTTGTGCACAAAAAAGAGCTGTCCTCCCCTCTCAAGTTCCCTGTCTATTGCCTGACCTATGATTTCCTCGTCAAAAACCTGTACTTCCGTATGGATAGGAAGCCTGTTGGATGGCGGTGTCTGCATGATGGACAGGTCCCTGGCTCCCATCAATGAAAACTGCAATGTCCTGGGGATGGGGGTAGCGGTCATGGTCAGGGTGTCCACATTGACTTTCAAGTGCTTGAGCCTTTCCTTGGCGGCAACGCCAAATTTTTGCTCTTCATCTATGATCAGCAAGCCGAGGTCTTTGAAGATCACGTCCTTGTTGAGAAGCCGGTGCGTCCCGATCATGATGTCTATGGCTCCTTCCTTCAGCTGCTCAAGGATTTCACTGGTTTGGGCTGGTGTCTTGAGGCGGGATAAGAACCTGGTCTTCACGGGAAAATCGGCCAGCCTTTCGGAAATCGTCTGGTAATGCTGTAGGGCCAGGATGGTTGTGGGAACAAGGATGGCCACCTGTTTCCCGTCTGTAACTGCCTTGAAGGCCGCCCTGATGGCTATCTCGGTTTTTCCGAAACCCACATCCCCGCACAGGAGCCTGTCCATGGGATACGGTTTCTCCATATCGGCCTTTACCTGTTCCGTGGCCAGGAGCTGATCGGGGGTGTCTTCAAAAAGGAAAGAGGCTTCCAGCTGCTGCTGCAGGTAGGTATCGGCAGAAAAAGCAAATCCTTTTGCCGAGATCCTTTCTGAATATAGTTGTATCAGGTCACGGGCAATATCCTTTACCTTTTTCTTTGTTTGCTGCCTGATCTTGTTCCAGGCCCCTGTGCCCAGCTTCGAAATCCTGGGTGGTTCACTGTCTTTGCCCTTGAACCGGGCAATTCTGTGTAGCCCGTGGATACTCACATACAGGGCATCGTTGTCCCTGTATATGAGCTTGACGGCTTCCTGTTCCCTGCCGTTGTTGACCATTTTCACCAGCCCTCCGAATACCCCCACCCCGTGGTCAATGTGGACCACATAATCTCCGATTTTGAACCCGGACAGGTCATTGATGGTGATCTGCTCGCTTTTCTGGACCGACCTTTTGAGGTATACCCTGTGAATACGCTGGAAAAGCTGGTGGTCTGTATAATAGCATATCTTGTTGCCGTGATCGGTGAAACCCTCGTGTAAAGAGATCTCCCGGTAGCGGACAAAATCCTTTGGACAGTCCAGGCTTTGAAAGATCCCTTCCAGCCTTCTAATTTGTGCTTTGTTTTCGCTGAGTATGAAGACGTCATAGCCATTTTCCTTCTTCAGGCTGATGTCATTTACCAGCAGGTTGAAATTCTTGTTGAAAACAGGCTGTGGCGTTGTGTCGTATAAGACTTTCGACCCTTCTTCCGTCAGGGGATTCACCAGGATAACCGGAATCTGCTGTGGAATATCCCTGAATGATTCTAAAAAAGACCATACCAGGGCTTGGTTTTCAATGACATCCAGCAAAGACCGTTCACCCTGCAAGCGCGGAAAAATATCTATGGTGGCACGCTCTTCTATGGATAATTGTGTGTTTTGGTCGAATATCCTGATGTTTTCCACCTGGTCTCCAAAGAAATTGATCCTGCATGGACGGTTTTCCGAATAGGAAAAAACATCCAGGATGCTTCCCCTGACCGCAAATTGTCCCGGCTCACTTACAAAATCTGTTTTTTCGAAGCCAGCGGAAAACAGATACTCTTTGATATCCTGGTGTGACAATGCCTGATGCTGCCTTATGGCAAGATGTCCTGTTTCCAGCAAGGATTTTTCAGGTATTCCTTCCTGCAGGGCTTTTGGATAAGTCACCAGCAGGATGTCTGCAGGTTCCCTGTAAAACTGTGCAACTGCCCGCAGAGCCATGGTCCGCTGCACCTGGAACGATTCGTCGGGACGGGCGGTTTTTCCCGTTCCCCTGTACGAAGCAGGAAAAAGATATACGTTTTCATAGCCCAGCAACACGGACAGATCTGCGGCAGCATAAGAAGCCTCGGTGGAATCTTCACGTATCAGTACATGGATTTTCCCGGGTGTCTTTTTAACAAGCGATGCAACGGGAAAATAGACGGCAGAACCGGTAAGTCCCTTTAGCGACAGGATCCCGGGAATATGCCGCGGTGATGTTTTTTCCAGAAATTGCTGTATTTCCTGTACATCAAAGTCTGTCATATACCTCTTCAATAAGCGCCGAGACTTCCTTGTACATCTCCCCTACGCTTTTCTTTGCCAGTTTTTTCCCTGTCATGCCTTCTTTTTCCAGGGAATCAATGAGCGCATTATATTTTTCAAAAAGACTGCCTTCCAGGATAGTCAGTTGTTGCATGAACCCTGTACCCTCACTGTTATATATTAAAGAAAAATGCATATAGCAGGGCCCGTTGCCTCTTTCCACAGAAAAGACCCGGTGCTTGAGGCCGACTGCTTTTTCACACAAAGGGGACCTGTTGTTTTCGCCTTGTCCCACAAGCAGGGCGGGCTGCCGTGATTCCATGTTCACCCACAGGGGAACACAAACTCCGGCCGGCGGATATCCCAAAACAGTCCACATGATGGTGTTGAGGGGATCCTCTCCTGGTTTTACACCCTCTATCACGATAGAACAGGTGCTGCTACGGCGGGGTATGAAATCCTGGTCAATAAACCATCCTTTCGCAAGTTGCGTGGAAAAGGCCGGATCACAAAGGTCGATTCCAAGAAATGCATGGTAAAAGGAGCGGGAAACGTGACTGAAAATCCATTGCGGGGTAAAACCGCCTATGGCTGATTTTTCCAGGAAAAGATCACTGGCAGTCATATACCGCATGTACCCCTTTCCCTGGTTGATCCTGCCGGTATAGGAAAAATTGGTATAGACCAGGTATCCGTGTGGGGCTATGGCAGGGTCATTAACGTCCAGTTTCACCCAGGAATGGTTGTTGACCTCGTAAAAGGCAGCCCCTCCGGAAGCGTCAATAACGCCAAAATTGGCCTCAACCCTCATAGGTCTGGACAACGTGTCCAGAAACCGCTCAAAATCTTCCAATCCTGCACATATTTCCAAAGCCCTGAACATGAGCTTTCCTTCACGGTCCATTTCCCTGACCTCGTCATCCTTAAGGTTGTAGGATGCCGTGTTCATGATGGAAAAACCTGCCTTATTGGTTCCTATCCAGGCTTCTTCACCTTTATCGGGCGCGTCTGTCAGGGCCAGGAAGCCATACTTTCCGGAATCAAAATAGGCTATGCGGTTTTGCTCCTGCCCTGTATCCCTGTGTTTCCATAGCATAGGCTTTCCGTTTGCGGTGACTTTCCCCGTTATGATGGCCGAAGTGCATGCGTGCGCATCAGTGGCCGCTGAAATCAACAAAATGCTTAAAACGGTGAAAAACAGGCTTTTATTCATAATATTACTTTTTAGAACAGTGTCTTGTTTTCTGCAGGCAATATGCCTAAATGCTCATAAGCTAGTTTCGTAGCCTCCCTGCCCCTTTGGGTTCGCTGTAAAAAGCCTTCCTTGATAAGAAATGGTTCGTATACTTCTTCCAGTGTTCCCACTTCCTCGCTTACGGCTGTGGCTATAGTGCCTATTCCGACAGGGCCTCCGTTGAATTTATGGATGATGGTGGACAATATCTTGTTGTCCATCTGGTCCAGCCCTCTTTTATCAATATTCAATGCATTCAGCGCATATTGCGTGATAGCCGTGTCTATCTTTCCGGAACCTTTTACCTGGGCAAAATCCCTTACCCTTCTCAACAGCGAATTGGCTATTCTGGGAGTTCCCCGGCTGCGGGAAGCGATTTCGCGGGCAGCTTCATGCTCTATTTCCACCTGGAGAATGGACGCCGAACGCTGTACGATCTGCAGCAGCACGGGAGCATCGTAATACTCAAGGTGGCATTGTATACCAAAACGTGCCCTAAGGGGAGAAGTAAGCAGGCCGCTCCGGGTTGTGGCCCCTACCAGGGTGAATGGCTGGAGGGATATTTGTACTGAACGGGCACCCGGTCCTTTGTCCAGCATGATATCAATCGTAAAATCCTCCATGGCAGAATACAGGTATTCTTCCACAACAGGGGAAAGACGATGGATCTCGTCTATGAAAAGAACATCCCTTGGTTCCAGTCCGGTGAGCAATCCTGCCAGATCTCCCGGTTTATCCAGCACGGGGCCCGAGGTGATCCTCATCCCTACCCCCATTTCGTGCGCAATGATGTGTGCCAGCGTTGTTTTACCCAATCCCGGAGGGCCATGCAAAAGGACATGGTCCAGGGACTCATCCCTGAGAATGGCAGCTTTCACAAAGACCTTCAGGTTGTCTGTGATCTTATCCTGACCGGAGAACTGGGTGAATTCCCTTGGTCTTATCTGCTCTTCAAAATCTCTGTCAATAGTTTCTTTGTTACTGTGGGGGTCAAAATCTGCCATGAAGCAATAAATATAATTGGATTTATAGTCTTTTGTTACTTTTAATAGTCTGTTGATATGTTGAAAACAAAATAATAGGTTTGAAAATCAAACGTTTAATCATGAATGGCCCAAAAACGGATGTTAATATCCCTGTTGGCAAAAATGCAAAAATCGTGATTTGTCCACAAAATTAAAAATATGCACAATAATCACCTTTTTATCCCCAGCTTAATGAACAATTTTTCCACAGGCAGCATTGTAATTATGAACAAGAGCCCGGAAGTGACCAAACCTTCTGAAAGTATGGCCATTACAGGAAAATATACCCTGTAATGGAATTCAGGCGGGGTAATGGCCAGGTTGCTCAATTTGAGAAAAGCCGTTATCAGTGTGACAAGTACGGGAACAACCGCCTTGTTGCCGCTTTTCCTGAAAGCCATGATAAGACAGTATGCCCCGAAGGGATAAAGCAGGATCCCTGCTGAATTCTCTACCAAATGCAATACAAAACCCAGAACGGCTTCTGCCAGTCCCCAGCAGACAGACCAGAATAAAATCACGCGCAGGTTATTTTTCATCATACAAAGGTTTTATCAATTCTTCCCTGGTAGCGGGCAGGGAAAGCATTTTTCCCCTCGCATCGGATAATGCTAGCCATACAGAAAGCGCATAAATCAGCGGAGGCTCTCCTATAGCCCTGGAATTATGTATATTACGTGGTTCAGGATTACCCTCGAATAATTCGATATGAAAATTGTCCGGAAGCTCATAAATCCCGGGAATCTTATAATTATCCAGGGAAAAAGTCTGCAATTGCCCCGTTTCGTCTGTAATAAGTTTTTCCATGGTGCACCACCCCATTCCCTGTATGAACGCGCCGTGTATCTGTCCCAGGTCTATTCCTTTGTCTATGGGATATCCGCTGTCGTGCAGGATCCAGACATCCGGAATGCTGAACTCACCGGTCAGCAGGTTCAGCTCCACCAGCGTAACGGCACAACCCATCACATAATACCAGTAAGGGCGACCCTCCATGGTTTCCAGTTCAAATCCTATTCCTTCCCTTTTATAGAAACCCTTTTCACTCAGAGATTCCAGCTCCATATAGGCGTGTAAGGCCAGGTCAGGAAAAGACAGGGTTTTGCGGGCTTCTTTGCAGGCAATGACATCATTTCCCCAGTCCAGCTTACCCTTTTTCAATCCCATCATTTCCAGGGCGATCGGTGCAAGACGCTTTTTCAGTTTGTCACATGCGTCTTTCAGCGCTGAACCGGCAAAATCACTCCCCGTTGAAGCGGCTGTAGAGGTAGTGTTTGGAATAACAGCCGTAGAAGTATCGCTGACCCTTATCCGCTCTAAGGAAACACCAAGTTCCCGGGATACCACGGTCCTGGACTTGTCGTACAATCCCTGCCCCATTTCTGTACCGGGAATATGGATCAGCACCGAACCGTCCCGGTAAATATTGATAAGTGCTCCTGCCTGGTTCAGGAAACTTTCATTGAAAGAAATACCGAACTTCCCGGGAACCATGGCAAGACCGCGTTTGACAGAAATGTGTTTCTTATTGAATTCCTTCACCTGTTTGCGCAAGGCGCTGTAGTTGCTTTTTTCAAGCATCTGCCGGTGGGCGGCACGCAGTATGTTGTGATCCACCGTCATATTGCACGGTGTGGTGTTGTTTTTCTTTATGCCGTAATAATTCTGCCACCGAACCGCCGCGGCATCCTTTCCCAGGGAACGGGCAATCTGAGTTACTATGGATTCAATGATGGAAAAAGCCTGGGGAACACCAAAACCCCTGAAGGCGGTGCTGCTGGTTTTATTGGTCCTGCATGGATAGTACATGACATGCAGGTTGGGAATGAAGTAGGCCCCGTCAATGTGGAAAATGCTGTGATGAAGGACGGCATAGGAAACATCGGTACACCATCCGCAGTCAAAAGCCACAGACAGGTCAATGGCCAGGATCCTGCCCTTCTGATCAAAGCCAACCTCCCAGCTTGCTTTGAAAGGATGGCGTTTGCCGGTGATACGGAAATCCTGCTCTCTTTCCAGGATCAGCAAAACGGGCTTTTTTGTCTTCCATGCCAGCAAAGTGGACCAGGCCACACACCAGTTCGCCTGTGCCTGCTTTGACCCGAAACCACCCCCGATGCACCCCGCCTGAACTTCAATGTCGGAGGCTTTGAGCTGTAATAATGAGGCTGCAAACCGCTGGTTATCCGTAGGATTTTGGGTGGAGGCGCGTACAAAGAATCCTCCCTGGTGCCGTGGAACTGCATAAGCCGAATGTGTTTCAAAGTAGTAATGTTCCTGTCCCCCGGCCTGCAGGGACCCTTTTTCCCTGAAAGGGGCCTTTTTCATGGCCTCCCCGGCTTCTCCCCTGATCAGCTGCAGCGGCTTGAACAAGAAGGATCTCTTATCCATGGCTTCCTCAACCGAAAGGACGGGAGGCAGGACCTCCCACTTCCACCGTATGAGGGCAGCCGCTTTCTTGGCAGTCTCCAGCGTATCTGCGGCCACCAGGCAGACGACGTGTCCTGCATAACCGCAAACTCCTCCTACGGGCAGCAGGCAGGGCTCGTCATCTATGATAGGGGCCATCGTGTTGGGACCGGGAATATCCCCTGCCGTAACCACTGTGGCTACACCGGGATAAGCCATTACCGCCGATGTGTCCAGCTCCAGCAAACGCGCATGGGCATAAGGTGATGAGACCGGATACCCCCTGAGCGTGCCTTCATAAAGTTCCAGGTCGGGAAGATAGCGGGTCTGACCCGCAAGATGTGCTGCTTCCCTGTATTGTATGGATTTATTGTCAGTCATCTTTCCCGGTGATTGATTCATATAGCATCAACAGCATATTCCTGGCCACATCTATCCGGTATGCAGCGCTGCCACGGATATCGGAAATGGGAGTAAAGTCCTTTTCAATGAAGGCCGAGGCTTTCCGGCAATTGGCACGTGAAAACACCTTTCCTTTGAGAAAACGCTCCGTATGCATGGCACGTGCCGGAACAGGCGCCATGCCTCCGTAAGCCAGTCGCACCGAGGTGCAGGTCCTTCCCTCCAGGCGGATAGCGGCGGCAAAGGAAACGGAACTGATATCCATGTTTTTGCGCCTTGACTGCTTATGGGCAAAGAAATGCGTTCCTTTTTCGGGAAAAGGAAATACCACGGCCATGAGCAACTCGTCGGGCAGCAGGTCTACCTTACGGTAACCTGTTGTGAAAAGATCCGCTTTTATACGGCGTGTCCCTTCAGGGCCGCAGGCAACACAAACAGCGTCAAGGGCCAGGCAAAGCGGCATGGTATCCCCCACAGGGGAACCATCGGCAATGTTCCCTCCCAGCGAGGCCTGATGACGGACCTGCAGGGATGCAAAAGAATCCAGGTATGGTATAATATGAGGAAAATGCGGGCCCAGTTCCTTTTTCATGGTTTCATAATTGCATGCTGCCCCCAGGGATATTCCGAATTCCGAAACGCTTACCTGCAATAATTCCCGCACCCTGGATATGTCAATGACAGAACCTTTATGGTCCATGCACGAGCCTGTGAAACCCGAGGCAATCCGTGCTCCGGGGTATTGCCTGCGGGCAATGAAAAATTCCTCCAGGCACAGGGGAAGCAGGTAAACGTTCTCTCCCTTTATGAAGGCATGCATCCGTTTTTCCACCTGCGGGAAATCAAGAGGCTCTTCCCCGCCGGCCTGGAAGCCCGGTTGGCTGTCCAGGGAAAGCACCGCATCCATGATGGACTGGTAGCCGGTACAACGGCACAGGTTCCCCGATAATGAACGTTTGATCTCCTCCCTGTTCAGCGGAAGGTTGTTTTTCACATGGTTGTAGGCCGATAAGACCATTCCCGGCGAACATACACCGCACTGGCTGGCTCTTTCCCTTAAAAAAGCATCCCTTACCGGCGTGGTATTCATATATTTGTCAGGAGCTTCTATCGTAAGCAGATGCTTTCCGTGAAGCTGGGGGAGCCGCAGGAGGCAGGAGTCGGCCGTAAACCATTTTTCCGTATCCGTCACCTCGTCTTTTTCAGCCACGATCACCGTACAGGCTCCGCAGTCCCCGCTGCCGCAGACCTCCTTCGTCCCCGTCATTTTTTCATACCGGCGCAGATAATGCAGGACGGAACAGGATAAGGGCGGACTGTCCGGGCAGCAAAAATCTATTTCCCTTGGTTTTCCATTCAGATAAAAGCGAAGCAGGTCCATGATCTGTTTTTATTTTTCTATCCAGAGGTCCTGTAAATAGAATGTCAGGGGGTCATTGCCTTTGTCCATTACAAGGCGGACCGATAATACAGGAGAATCCGGGACAAAGCGGCAACCGCCGTTTTCCCAGGCACAGTTTGCGCGTTTGAAGTCAATTCCGTCGGAAGAATACTCCACATGGGCAAAATCCACAACGTCAATATCTACTGCCGGCAAACCCGTCAGGACCTTTATCCCGGGCGTATGGACCGGTTCTTCAAAGGTGAACTGGATGTATTGTCCTTCCTGCAACGGGCCGAAGCATTGTACATAAGTGGCGGGGTTGTTGTCGCACAGGTTGGAAAGGGGTGTTCTCCGGTTGAGATCCAGGTTCCCGCTAACATGGGTCACGGGATTCTGATTGCGGTCGTAAGGCAGGACGGCCTCAATTACCAGGCTACGGATATCGTCCCTGTAAAAGGCAGCAAAACGGTAAGGTTCAGGATGATCTGTTTTTATGGGCCCGGTATACAGGGGCGAGCGCGGTCCAGGTTCGGATCCGTCGCAGGTATAGCGCATGACCATCCATGGATATTCATTTTCTGCCACAATGTACCCGTTTGCATAAGTGGCCTTAGGTGGCGGAATACGGAAACGGATGCCCATGAAGTACAACCGTTCAAAGTGTGTCTGCCCAAGCCGCGTATTGAAATCTTCCCAGTCTTTATGGGCAAAGGGGCTCCATGCCACCTCGGCAAGGGCACAGAGCCGGGGGTACACCTGGTATTCCGCGATGCGCGTAGGCCTGTCCATCAGTTCGGACCACAAACCTCCCTGTATGCCCAGGACAAGTCCTGCTTGCGCAGGATCAATGCCTGCCATCAGGATGGGATCAAATGAATAGACCTTATCCACATCGGAAATTGATGCCCAGGTCATCCCGCGTTCAGCCCGGGTGTGCTTCATGTCTATATAACAATGCGATGCCGGCTGGGCAATGACACTATATCCTTCCTGAACGGCCTGTGTTATCTTGTCAATCCCTTTCCAGGCGTGTACAACGGTTTTTTTTCGGTCCAGGTTCCCGCCATCCATGATATCGTCCCACCCTACCAGTGTTTTTCCATATTTGTTCAGGATTCCCTGCATGCGCTCTGCGAAGTAGGCCTGCATGCCGGCAGGATCTTCCATTTGGTGGTCGTGCATGTAAGCTTTGCAGCGTGCACAGCTGGCCCACTGGCTGGTTACCACTTCGTCCCCCCCGATGTGAAAATACCGGGAAGGAAAAAGCGCCGCCATTTCACGCACAATATCATCCAGCATCTCATAATTCTTTTCATAAGAAGCACACCAGACATTGTTGCTGGTCCCCTGGATGCTCAGTTCCACCTCTTCTGTCAGGTCGCAGAGGATGTCAGGATAGCTGGCAATGGCAGCCTTGGAATGACCGGGAAGGTCAATCTCCGGGATGATCTCAATATAACGGGCGGCAGCATAGGCCACAATATTACGTATTTCCTGCTGGGTGTAGTATCCGCCGTACTTCTGTCCTGCATGGCCGTAAGTCGTGGGCAGGACCTGTCCCGGGCCACGCCAGGCTCCCTTTTCTGTCAGGTAAGGGTACTTTTTGATTTCCACGCGCCAGCCGTTGTCATCGGAAAGATGCCAGTGGAAACGGTTGAGCTTGTGTTTTGCCATCCAGTCAATGAAACGTTTGACGTACTCGACAGCATAGAACTGGCGGCTCACATCCAGCATCATCCCGCGGTATGAGAACCTGGGATAGTCTTTTATACTAACGCAAGGCAACCGCATCTGATTCACCGGCAGATATTGGTCGGGCTGGTAAACCGGTTGGTATACGGCGGGCGGAAATAGTTGCAGCAGCGTCTGGACACCATAGAAATATCCGGCACCATCACCGGCTGCGATCTCTGTAAAATCCTTAGTCACCCGCAACGTGTAACCCTCTGCAGGCAGGGATCCATCGAAAGAAAAAATGATGACATTGGAAGCCGGACGGGTTTTGCTTGTTTTTAAAATAATCCCTGTCGAAGGCTCTATGGTTTCATTGAAATATGCGGCCGCATCCCGGGCAAGAGGCAGGGCCTGGCTGTTGAAAAAGATGGAAGTCTGTTCGTTGAAGAGGAAATAACCTTCCCCGGGTATTGCTTCAACGGGAGCAGGGATTAGATGGATCAGGGAAGTCATAAAAAGGGCTAGTAAGGTATTCATAAAAAAGTTACATTATCAGATCTCCCAGGTAAGTGATGCTTTGCCGGGAACTGCTGTTAATAGAAAGAGTTGTCATTCCGCTCAGGCTGATCCTGAGATAGAACGTGATAAGTTCGTTGGTTTCTGTCCTTGCAGTGAAGACAAGGGTATATCCCCTCCGGGGATTGAAAGAGATTTCCGGTTCCACCTCCTTGTCTGTAAGTTCTATGGCCAGTTTGCGCGGATCCATGGGAGCAGTGTATGAACGGCCGAAATACGGCAGGTAACAAGATACGCGGGTGCTGTCATAACTCATTTCATAAAAAGGGGAAAGCGTAATGGAACGCCCGGTGGCCGGATTCACCCGGTCAAACCGGATCACAAAACTGCCGCTTTCAACAATGGCTTTAACCTGTTCTTCTTTTTCAGACTGGCTGTATGCCGAAAAGGGAAGCAGGCAAAGCACGAAAAAAGAAAAAAGGAAGAAATTTTTCATGTTATTGCGGATAAATCAGGTATTGGCTGCGTTTGATCTTGAATTCCTCCAGCTGATCATACCAAAGCATGGCGATTTCATCGGCATTCTTACCCTGGAGGATCATGGGGCGGACGTAGTCCACGCCAACAAGTTTTTCAAAATACGAAGTGAAGAATTTTTCCCCGATCCCTGCATTTTCATTCAGGTTGCGGTAAGCGTCTATAACGTATTGAAGGTCAAACCCGTTAGACCAGATCACTTCGTCTGGCGGAGCGGTGCGAAGGTCCACGCCGTAGCAGAGAACATCTTTTTGAATAGGATTGCGGGCTCCCGGTACAGATTGCGGTGTGAAGGAAAAGTCATAACCTGCCATTTGAGGATGTCCGTAAACCTGGAAGGGAAAATCGGTGCCGCGTCCAAGGCTTACAGGGGTAGCCTCGAAAAGGCATATGGAGGGATACAGGTATATGGAACGGTTATTGGGTAGGTTTGGCGATGGCTTCACGGGCAATTGATACAGGGTATGGTGCGTGTAGTTCAGGCAGGGAATGACGGTCAGGGAAGTTTGCAGGCTGTCTTTAAGCCAGAACTCACCGTTTATCATACAGGCCAGCTCTCCAAGCGTCATGCCGTGCACGACGGGTATCGGGATGATTCCCACGAAAGAACGGAATTGCATGTCCAGTACAGGCCCGGAGACAATGTGACCATTCGGGTTGGGCCTGTCAAAGACCAGCAGGGGCACGTTGTTCCTGGCACAGGCTTCCATAAAGTAATACATGGAAGACAGGTAGGTGTAAAACCGAAGCCCTACGTCCTGAATGTCGTAAACAGCAACATCAATTTGCCGCATCAGGCTGTCGGCCGGGATGAAAACGGAACCGTACACTGATATTATGGGAATCCCTGTTTTGGGGTCTGTCTGGTGATCAAGACGGGTGCCCGCGTCTTCATCGCCTCTGAATCCGTGTTCAGGAGCGAAAATCATGCGGATATCCACCCCCAGGGAAAGGAGGCTGTCTACCAGGTGTGTTCCCTCGATCAGGGCAGTGTGGTTGGTAAGAATTCCTACCCTTTTTCCCTCAAGCAGCGCAAGGTAAGCATTTGTGTTTTCCGCTCCGGTGCGAAGCATGTTGTTTTCCTGCGGGTTGTTGCAGGCAGACAGGGATATGCAGAGTCCCAGAATTCCGATATAAAATAAGTGTTTCATGCAACTAAGTTATGAAAAAATTGTATCTCGTCATTGTTTTGTATTTTTGTCTGACAAACACACAGAATCATGTCTGCCATCCTGGATGCAAAAATTCCGGAAGGTCCGCTGGAAAAGAAATGGACGATTCACAAAGAGTCCCTGAAAACGGTGTCTCCTGCAAACAGGAAAAAGATGCACATTATTGTCGTGGGGACAGGGCTTGCAGGGGCCTCTGCAGCCGCAGCGCTGGGTGAACAGGGGTACCGGGTGAATGTTTTTTGCATGAGCGATTCACCACGCAGGGCACACTCTGTCTCGGCCCAGGGAGGTATCAATGCGGCAAAAAATTACAGGAACGACAATGATTCTGTCAGGCGTCTGTTCCTGGACACCTTGCAGGGCGGGGACTACCGTTCCAGGGAAGCCAATGTGTACAGGCTGGCCCAGGTAAGCAACGCCATTATAGACCATTGTGTCGCCCTGGGCGTTCCCTTTGCAAGGGATTACGCGGGATACCTGGATAACCGCTCCTTTGGGGGAGCACAGGTAAGCAGGACATTTTATGCAAGGGGCCAGACGGGGCAGCAGCTTCTGCTGGCGGTCTATTCTTCGCTCAACAGGCAGGTGGCCGCCGGGAACGTAACGGTGCACAGCCGGGAACAGATGATGGACCTGGTAACGGAAAACGGACAGGCCCGTGGGATCATGACCCGGGACATGGTAACGGGCAGGATCAACGCCTACCCGGCACATGCCGTGGTTCTGGCTACAGGTGGTTACGGGAATGTCTATTATCTTTCCACCAATGCAAAGCATTCCAATGGATCGGCTTTGGTTCAGTGCTGGAAAAAAGGGGCCTTTTTCGCCAATCCCAGCTTTGTCCAGATACATCCCACCTGCATACCCGTACATGGAGAGTACCAGTCCAAGCTTACCCTCATGAGCGAATCGCTCCGTAATGAAGGGAGAATATGGGTGCCCACCCGGAAAGAAGACGTACTGGCGTTGCGTGAGGGAAAAATCAAGCCATCGGACATACCGGAAGAGCGCAGGGATTATTACCTGGAAAGAAGGTATCCCTCATACGGGAACCTGGTGCCCAGGGATGTGGCTTCCCGCGCCGCCAGGGAACGCTGTGATGCCGGATTCGGCGTGGGAAAAACAGGACGAGCCGTTTTCCTTGATCTGTCGGGGGCAATTGCAAAAGACGGGAAAGCATGCATAGAGAGCAAATACGGGAATTTATTCCAGATATACGAGAAAATAACGGGAGATGATCCCTGGAAAGAGCCCATGCAGATTTACCCCGCTATTCATTACACCATGGGCGGTTTATGGGTGGATTACAACCTGATGACCACCGTGAAAGGCTTATATGCAATAGGAGAGGCCAATTTCAGCGATCACGGGGCAAACAGGCTGGGAGCCTCTGCCCTGATGCAGGGACTGGCAGACGGTTTATTCATATTACCGTATACGATTTCCGATTACCTGGCAGGAAAAATAGGAGAACCCTGCCCGGACACGGCTACGCCTCCCTTTGTTCAGGTCCGCGGGGATGTCCAGAAAAGAATAGACAGGATCATGGCGTTAAAGGGCAATGTACCGGTGGATGTTTTTCACAGGGAATTGGGAAACATGATGTGGGAGCATGCAGGGATTGCAAAATCTGCAGAAGGTCTTTCCTCACTCATTTCCCGGCTTGGAGCGCTTGAAGAACGCTTCAGGAATGAAGCAGGGATTACCGGAAGCCAGGCCACGGTCAACCAGGAACTGGAAAAAGCGATCCACCTGGAGGATTATTTCACGCTGGCCGGACTGATGGTGCAGGACGCACTGCACCGCGAAGAATCATGCGGAAGCCATTTCCGTATTGAAAGCCAGACAAAGGATGGAGAAACATTGCGCGATGATGACCGTTTCCAATATGTGGCAGCATGGGAATACAAAGGACAGGCAGAAGCGCCTCTTCTGTACAGGGAACCCCTTGTTTATGAGGAAACAAGAATGACAGAACGTAAGTATATATAAGATGTTTTTCATATTGAAAGTATGGCGCCAGGCAGGACCCAGGTCCAGGGGACATTTCCAGCTTTTCGATATGGATGGGATTTCAGGGGATACTTCTTTCCTGGAAATGCTGGACATACTCAATAACCGCCTGGTCTCACAGGGGAAGGAGACAATTGCCTTCGACCACGACTGCAGGGAAGGGATCTGCGGTGCCTGCGGGTTGTATATCAACGGAAGGCCGCACGGCCCGGACGATGGTATAACCACCTGCCAGTTGTATATGCGTCGTTTTCGCGACGGCAGTGTCATAACGGTTGAACCCTGGCGTAGCGCAGCTTTTCCTGTGATAAAGGACCTAATGGTGGAAAGGAAGGCTTTTGACAAGATCCTGCAGGCAGGAGGCTTTATCAGCGCAAACACCGGAAGCGCCCCGGAGGCCCATACAACCCTCATAGCCAGGAAAGTGGCCGAGGAAAGCATGGACGCTTCGGCATGTATAGGCTGCGGAGCATGTGTCGCCACCTGCAAGAACCGTTCGGCCATGTTGTTTGTGGCTTCCAGGGTGAGCTCACTAGCTCTTTTACCACAGGGAAAACCCGAGGCGGCCAGGAGGGCTCGTGCCATGGTGGCAAAAATGGATGAGCTGGGGTTCGGTTCCTGCACCAATATCGGTTCCTGCCAGATGGAATGCCCCAAAAACATCACAATAACCCATATTGCCCGCCTTAACCGCGAATTCCTCTACCGTCCTGGGTGAGTACGGCGTATGCCTCATTCATTCCACTGAATGTCAATTATATAACCAAACAGCTCTCCCTTGGAGCTTTTTGGAATCCTGAGACTTTTGGTTGATATGCTCTCTGCTTCTGCCGCTGATACCACAAGAAAAGGGAAGCCTAGGCCTAAATAAAAAGCTTCCCGTTTTTGTGGTATCAGCGGCGCCTTCTGGCAACCACACAAATAGGTGCTTCGGCACATCAAAAGTATGCAGCGCTACCACAGGAAAGTTCCGAAGGGGTACCTGCCGGCCTGGACCTCTGCAGCCATATTATATAAATCCTTTCGAAACTTGTCGATATTTATTTTTTCTTTGGCAGAAATGAAGATACAGGGATCGTGCAGTTTGGAAATCCACGTTTTTTTAAGGTTTTCGAGACTTGTGAAGCCTTCGTCGGTCTGACGTTCCAAAAATGCGTCGATCTTGTTAAAAACGAGATAAACAGGCTTATCTCCGCATCCGATATCACGGAGCGTATTTTGCACCACATGGATCATTTCCTCAAAATGAGGATGTGATACATCCACTATATGGATCAGAACATCGCTTTCACGCACTTCATCCAGGGTGCTTTTAAATGATTCCACAAGCTGGGTGGGCAATTTTCTGATAAAGCCTACCGTATCACTCAGAAGAAAGGGAATATTATCGACGACTACCTTGCGGACGGTGGTGTCCAATGTAGCAAAAAGCTTATTTTCGGCAAAAACATCGGTTTTTGCCAAAAGATTCATGATGGTGCTTTTACCGACATTCGTATAACCTACAAGAGCCATCCTTGTTAATGCGCCCCTGTTGCCCCGCTGAGACATCATCTGCCGGTCTATTTTGGTTAGTTTTTCCTTGAGCAAGGCAATTTTATCCAGGATGATACGCCGGTCGGTTTCTAGCTGCGACTCGCCGGGACCACGCAAACCTATTCCGCCGCGCTGCCTCTCCAGGTGTGTCCACATGCGTGTCAGACGAGGCAAAAGATATTGATATTGAGCAAGTTCAACTTGTGTTTTGGCATAGGCTGTCTTGGCACGCTGTGCAAAAATGTCAAGTATGAGATTTGTCCTGTCCAGGACACGGCAGCCAAGAACCTTGTCCAGGTTACGTAATTGTGAAGAAGACAATTCATCATCAAAAACAGCGATGGAAACATTTTCAGCCTTGATGTATGCAGCCAGTTCCTCAAGTTTTCCACCACCCAGATAAGTGACGGGATGCGGCTTTTCCAGACGCTGGTAAAAGCGTCCGCCACTGACAAGGCCTGCGGTGTCGGCAAGAAATTCAAGCTCATCCAGGTAATCCTTAAAAGTCTCCATATCGGTTCCCGACCGTAACACACCCACAAAAACAGCTTTATCTTTTTCTTTCAGGATATCCATAGATTCAAATCAACCTTAATCCCGCAACATTTTTCGTAAAAGATTGTCAAACGGCCTGATAAACAAAGGCTTACCAGGCCTTGACAATGTCAGAAATTTCACCTAACTTAGTGATTGCATTACAAATAAAAGTGTTATCACTGACATGGCGAAATTACAGACAAAATCCGACAATATCAACCCTTTCGGCGGTTTATTTTCAATTTTCAAGACATTCGACAAGTCCGGCGTACGGAATGTCATCGACAGAACCCTCGGCCCTCGCGGCACGCTTCTCGCTTTCAGCCACGGAGACATCTTCGCCTCATTGCTTGGCTGCTACCTCACGGGAGGAGACTGCATCGAGGATGTTATGGACATCAAGCCCTTCTGGGACGGACACGGCATAAGAATCGCAAGTTCGGATACGATAGAGCGCGCCCTGCGCAAGCTCAGCGAGGAAAACACCAGTCACAGCAGCGGGTCTGGAAAGACATACAAGTTCAATGTCGCCTCCAGGATGAACTCCCTGATGCTCAAGTGCCTGAAGACCACGGGACAGCTCAACCCCGGTGACAGCATAGACCTTGACTTCGACCACCAGTTCATACCCGCCGGCAAGAAGGATACCGAGTACTCGTATAAGAAAGCCTTCGGCTACTTCCCTGGAGTGGCATCAGTGGGAGGCCTTATCGTCGGCATCGAGAACCGGGACGGCAACACCAATGTCAAGTTCCATCAGAAGGACACGCTGGAACGCATCTTCCAAAGACTGGAGGACGAGGCAAGGGTGCTCGTGCGCAACTTCAGGGCAGACTGCGGTTCATTCTCCGAGGATATAGTCACATGCGTCATGGAGCATTGCGAGCGCTTCTACATCAGGGCAAACAACTGCGGATCACGCAGGACCGACTTCATGGAACACGAAGACTGGACCGAAGTCGAGATACGCAACAGCACGAACAAGGGGACAGGGCATATATGCTGCGGCGTGACATCCTTCAAGTGGGACTCGTTCCTTTCCGACAGGAATCTCAGGCTTGTAGTCCAGCGGACAAAGCTGAGCGATGAAGTCGCGGGAGAGGAGTCAAACAGTCTCTTCGGCACCGAATATGTGTACAGGTGCATCCTTACCAACGACTGGGACAACTCCGAGAAGGCCATCATCGAGTACTACAACAAGCGCGGAGCGAGCGAACGCAATTTCGACTGCCTGAACAATGACTTCGGATGGGCACATCTGCCGTTCTCCTTTCTCAAGGAAAACACTGTGTTCCTGATTGCCACGGCCATACTGAAAAACTTCTACCTGTACTTCCTCGACATGCTCCGCGGACGCGCTGAAGGTGTTGACTGCGGTACACGGATAAAGCGCTTCGTGCGCAGGTTCGTTAACGTACCGGCAAAATGGACACGCTCGGGAAGGATGGATGTGCTAACGCTATACACCAAACGGCAAATCTACCTCAGCCTCTGCGGCTGAAACCGAATTCGAAACATATCCGGAACGGTAGCGGTCTGCACAAGACCACCGATTGCACGTGCAATACACTTGAAAAAGTGCCCAAAAATGGACAGATAAAGTTATCAGCACACCCAATCCTACACATCCGGATCAGAACTGACAGCAAAAATCAACACGTCTGACCATGCCCTTGCCTCTGGGACACGCTCATTCTGCCATTATCAAACTTTCTTGCGGAATTGAGGCAAATCAAAAAAAAAGCGCCCGTAAAGATAAGGCGCTTTAACAAACAAAGGCTTACAACCCACTGATTATCTAAGCTGGAAATTCAACGGGAAATTGTAACGAACCCTGACATTTTTGTCGCGTTGTCTTCCGGGTTTCCA